>Ga0209515_10000276_pt1 | contig 98206 bp, 91 predicted proteins | sample Subgroupgradi54m_FD_187454 | JGI IMG/M metagenome (GOLD analysis project Ga0209515, IMG submission 187454) | Subsurface groundwater microbial communities from S. Glens Falls, New York, USA - GMW60B uncontaminated upgradient, 5.4 m (SPAdes)... ... | reverse complement strand
CAAACAAGCCGATTTTAGAACTGTTTAAGTGCACGATGTCCGGCCGTTCTTGCTTTATGATTTTAATAAGTTCAAAAAATGAACTTAAATCTTTTCCTAAATTGACGTCCCTCTCCAGACTTTTAATGGGTATGACCTTAATTCTTTCCGCGCGGAGCTTGGTTATTAAAACGCCGTCGCCTCCCAGCGCCACGGATATTTCGTATTTGTCTTTAGGCAGGCGGCTCGCGAGGTCAAAAACATATTTTTGAGCTCCCCCCCAGTTGGATTTTGTTATAACGAAAAGGAGTTTTTTCTTTAAATTTTGGGGCATATACCTATATATAACTAGAAATGGTGTTTTATAGTTATATTATTGAGTTTGATGAGTAATGCCAAACTAAATTATCTATGTGATCCCTCACAGTCCACAACAGCAGATTGCCCAGAAATGGGGCTTTTTGGAGCCCGCTCCGGGGCGCTTGCCCAAGTCTTAGTCTCCAGAAAGCCCCATTTCTGGGCAATCTTTCAATGCCGGTTTATAAGTGTGAGGGTTTACTTATTTATGATTTTACGCTGGAAAAGAGAATCTTTTTTATTGCTTTTAGGCGACATTTTTTTCTTTGTCGCTTCTTTGTATTTGTCTTTGTTTTTGCGATATGTAAAATTTCCCGATTTTGATGTTTTTGCCGAACATCTTATTCCTTTTTTGTTTATTATAGCGTTTTGGGTGGCGATTTATTTTATTGCCGGATTATATGATAAACAAACCAATGCCTTGAAGAGAAAATTATCATCGCTTATAGCCAAAGCCCAACTTGTTAATAGCTTGGTTGCCATGGCGTTTTTTTATTTCGTGCCCAGCTATATTATTACTCCGAAGGCGATTTTATTTATTGATTTGGCGATTTCAATTGCTTTAATTTCTTTTTGGCGATTAATATTGATTGATTGGATTTATAGAGGGCGCGTGGAAACTTTGCTTTTAGTGGGAGGGAACCCGGAGATGGAAGAATTAAGGGATCATATTAATAAAAATCCGAGATATAAGATGAGCGTGGCTTTGGCCAAGAGTTTTGACGATGAGTTGTTAAATGATGCTCCGAGAAGAATTTTTACCATCGTGACTGATTTGCGGAGTTTGAGCGAGAGAAGCGCGGGGCTTGGCCGTTTGCCTGATTTAATTTTTGCCAAAGTGAGGTTTATAGATTTTAGAAATTTTTATGAAGATATTTTTAACCGTATTCCTCTATCGTGCGTTAATGAATCATGGTTTTTGGAGAAAGTTTCCAATCAAAAAAAGTTTGTTTATGATTTTTTCAAGAGGATTATGGATGTAACAATATCCGTGTGTTTGGGGACTGTGGCTTTGCCCGTTTATTTGGCGACTCATTGGCTGATTAAAAGAGAGGATGGCGGATCGTCTTTGATATTTCAAGACAGAATCGGCCAAGGTAATATGGTTATGAGGTTGGTAAAATTTAGAAGCATGAAAGTTGATGACGGAGGCAAGTGGCTTGCGGCCGAAGACGATCGTTTGACCAGAGTGGGAAAATTTATTAGAAAGACTAGGATAGATGAATTGCCTCAACTTTGGAATGTTTTGAAAGGGGATATATCGCTTATCGGCCCACGGCCGGATATTGCCGGGTTAGGCCATCAATTAAAAGAGCAGATCCCGTATTATGCCATGCGAAATTTAATTAAGTCGGGGTTATCTGGATGGGCGCAGATTCATCAAGACAAACCGCCGCAATCAGTCGCGGAAACCCGCGAACGGCTGGCGTATGATTTTTATTATTTAAAAAACCGGTCATTGCTTTTGGATTTGGAAATAGCGTTAAAAACAATAAAGACATTGTTGTCGAGGGAAGGACTGTAGAGAATATCAAAAATCAAATATCAAATATCAAAAATTAAATACTAAAGTTTTTAGAGCCATTTTGATTTCATGATTTATTATAAGAGATTAGTAAATGAATGATAAATAAAGGACCAAAAATAATTTTAATAACAGGGGCGGGGGGTTACGTGGGCGCGATGCTCGCAGACCAATTTTCATTGTCGCCGGATTTGGAAAAAATTATTGCCATTGACATAAAACCAATGCCGGAACTTTTGCGCGGGAATAAAAAAGTCATTTGGATTACGGCGGACTTATCAGGCAAGGGTTGGCAGGGCATTGCCACCCAACATCGTCCCGAGGTTATTATTCACTGCGCTTGGCAGATAAAAGAGCTTTATGGGCAAAAAGATTATCAAAGAAAATTAAATATTGAAGGGTCAAAGAATGTTTTTGAATTTGTTTTTAAACAGCCGACGGTGAGGAAACTTATTTACTTTAGCACTGTCGCGTCTTATGGAGCTTTTCCTGAAAATTCTTTAAATAGATTATTCATTGAAGAAGATCCTTTGAGAGAAAATGAATATCTTTATGGCATTGAGAAAAAAGAAGCCGAGTATATGCTAAAAAAAGCTTATGAAGTTTCTGATAAAACCAAGCAGGTTTTTGTTTTGAGACCATCTTCAATAACGGGCCCCAGGGGGCGGTATATGGTCGGTAAAAAAGGATTGCTTTACATGCTTAAAAACGTTTTGCCGTTTGTGCCGGTCGCCGGCCCCGAATGGTCGCGTCAATATATACACGAAGATGATGTGACCGACATTGTCGGCCTTTTGACTTTTAATATTATTGATGGGGGTCGAGGTTATGAGATATTTAATATTTCTCCCGGCGATATAGTCAAGGCAGGGGATATGGGCAGGGTTTTTCGGAAAAGAGTTTTGCGCGTTCCACCGGTTTTGGTCAGAGCGGCATTTTATTTGGCATGGCATTTGACTCGCGGCAAAATCCCGACCGGTTATGGGGGGTGGAAGTTTTTGACTTATCCGTTGGCAGTTTTGGGTTCTAAGATTACCCAGAAATATGGCTTTGAATATTCTTATTCATCTATTGAATCTTTGGAGAAAAATGAGGGGAGATATGAATATTGTTTGTTTAAAAAGACATTATGAGTCAGTCAAAACCAACTCTTTTCGGCGCGAAACTCCAACGGTGGACAAATCAATTCTCTTTTTGTGTGAAATAGAGCAAAAATTTGAACTCGACCAATTTGAGTTTGAAAAAATCCCTCCCCCCTGCGGGGTACTCCCTTTAAGAAAGGGAGAAACAAATTGGGACTCATACAGCAAATTTTTGCTTATTTCATGCCAAAAAGATTCATTGATTTGTGTTATCCATCGTCTTCGTCCTTCGCTTTCAAAAGAGCTGGTTTTTTAATTTTTTGCTATACTTTTAATTTATGACACAAGAATTTATTAAAGATGAGTTTGGTCCGGAATATGCTATACGAATATATGACGCGAAATTGGGGATGGAAGGATTTTTAGTAATTGATAATACCGCCTTGGGTTTGGGAAAGGGCGGGATTAGAATGACCCCCAATGTCAGTATGGAAGAAGTTTTTAGGTTGGCGCGTACCATGACTTGGAAAAATGCTTTGGCCGGGATCCCATTCGGCGGAGCGAAAGCGGGAATACGATGGAACGGAGGCGATAAAAAATTAAAGAAAAAGTTCGTAGAAAGTTTCGCCAAAGCGATCGCGCATTTTGTGCCGCATAAATACATACCGGGGCCGGACGTTTCAACCGGAGAGCATGAGATGAAAATAATTGCCGACACCATAGGCGATCATCGGGCGGCGACAGGGAAACCAGCCAATTATTGCAAGGGTAAAAAGTGCGGCTTGCCGCATGAGCTGGGGAGCACGGGATTTGGGGTAGCGAAATCAACAGAGGTGGCTGCAAAAATGTTGGGTATGGATTTAAAAGGATTGACGGTTGCGATTGACGGATTTGGCAATGTCGGAACGTTCGCTTTTAAATTTTTGAGTGAGTGGGGGGCGAAAATTGTGGCAGTGTCTGATAGAGTTGGAGGAATTTATAACGCGGATGGTTTGGATTATAAGTTACTTATGAAATTTAAATCTTCGGGCGAGTCGGTTGCCGATTATCCAAACGGCAAAAAATTATTGCCGGGGGAAATTTTTGAATTGAATGTTCAAGTTTTGATTCCGGCGTCGGTTACCGATGTTATAAATGAAACTAATAAAGATAATGTTAAAGCTAAATTGATTGTAGAGGGAGCAAATATCCCGATGCGTCATGATATCGAGCGCGAGTTATTTGCGAGAGGAATTTTTATCGTGCCGGATTTTGTGGCGAATGCCGGAGGAGTTATTTCATCATATGCCGAGTATATGGGTTATTCTCCTCAAAAAATGTTTAAATTAGTTGAAGATAAAATTGTTGGTTCGACTAAAGCTGTGGTTTTACAAAGCGTTAAAGAAAAAGTTTATCCCAGGGATGTCGCCATGAAAATTGCCGAGAAAATAGTTTTGGCCGCGGCTAAGAAGATTAGAATTACTTTTTAAAGAAGCTTATTCTTTGACCTGCCCGCCATTGGCCTCCGCCTGCAGGCGATGGCAGGCGGGGCGGAGTCTTCGAAGTCGAGAAGCCACGATACTTAAAATTTCTAATATCTAATTATTCTAATTAATGTCTAATGACTACATGTTTACTTTCTCTGTCATCCCAAAAGGATTCTTATCCTATTTGGGATCCAGTGATTCCTATCAGAAGTCTGGATCCCTGCTTCCGCAGGGATGACAGAGTTAGGGTGACAAAAAGGGAGAATAAGAACGACATTTGCATTCTATTTTATTGTGTGCTATATTCTTATCGTCCTTTAAAAACTCCATAAACCAAGGAGGGTCAATGACTTCTCCCATCCAAACTCTTCCTGACATCTTCAATAATCTCTCAGATGAAGTAAAGCAATGGCTTAGTAAGAATTTAGATGAAAATCCCGAATTACTTATTGAATACATGGGAATAAGCAATAATGAGATTATTAAAGAATTTGACAGAGAGAATAACAAAGACACAGAAACTAAAAATAAAGAGTTAAAAATCAAGGAAGCTAAGCGATTTAGAGAAGATGCCACCAGAATAGTTAATCAACTCATGATAGAGCGAGGATTCACGTGTAATGATTTTGAGATAGAGTTAAGAATCAAAAATGAGGAATTAAGAGATAAAGAGAAAGATAATGATAAAGATTGCATTGATCTCGACTCCGATCCTTTTATCCCCAATAGCTGGAAAGTAGAATCCCATCAAAAACAAGGCCAATTAAAATGGGATTCAAAGAAAATCAAGCTTTATCTGTCAGATAGTCAAAAGAATGGTAAAACCATCCAAGGGCATAAACTAAGAAAAGAATTAGAGAAGCAAAAAGTCCTAAACGCTAATTTATTAGACTTTCTTCTTAAAAACCCTGAATTTATTCCGGAAGATTGGAAAGTAGATGAGAATGGGAAGACTAGATATATTTTCTTTTGGGGGACTGTTTACCGCGACTCTTCCGATAATCTTTGCGTTCGTGATCTGTATTGGGATGATGGCAAGTGGCGCTGGAGTTGCAATTGGCTTGTTTATGATTGGGATGTGCTCTATCCCTCTGTGGCGCTCGCGAGTTAACTTAGTGCTTATGACTTAGAATCTTAGCGCTGGCACTTTAAATCTTTGCCCTTTGTTCTTTCTTTTTCTCCCCCGCGTCTTGCGAAGCTCGCGCGGGGGATTTATTTTTGGTAAAATAAAATCGGTATTAGGTAAATATGTGAGCGATTAAGGTTTTTCACTACCGAGACCAGTATCCATAGACCCGGAATATCTCTGACCAAGGTTTGAGATAGAGCGGTATATGTAGACTTTCATAAAAAATGAAGATACTCGGTATATGGCGCTAGGTGATTTTAGATCACGAATAAGATGCAACCCGGAGAGTATTCAATGGGTGGTGATATAGGTGGCGCTGTATACAAACCGCGACTCTTCCGATAATCTTTACGTTCGTTATCTGTATTGGAATGATGGCAAGTGGCGCTGGAATTACAATTGGCTTGATAATGATTGGAATGTGAACTATCCCTCTGTGGCGCTCGCTAATCTCTTTATTTCTCCTCGCTATTTAGCCGAGGAGTTTTGTTTTTGAAGTTTGCCATACCAACCGCCTAATATTTTTCCTATTTCAGTAAGTTTGGTAGATAATAAAATATATTTATTATTTTCTAAAGATTTATTTTCCCATAAAATCATTATTAAAATTTTAAGAGTTTCAAGTTTTTTTATCGATAAACGAATATACGGCAATTTTTCATTTTGTTGCAGAAAATAAGCAAAAGATGTTGATTCGATAATTTCAATAAAAATATTATCTATTTTTATTCCTAATGAATATCTGTGAGTTTTGGCTAAAATTTGAAAATAGCCATACCAAAGTTTGTATGCTTCCTGTAATCTTTGTATTATACTCAAATTTCCCGAGAGAGAGAGAGAGAGCTTTAACGGGTTATTACTTTGTGAATTATGAAAATTCAATTGATCCATAAGTTTGAAGATATAATATCCATAGAAAATTTATTATTGGCTTGGCAGGAATTTATAAAAGGCAAACGAAGCAAGCGTGATGCTTTACTTTTCCAATTTAACTTAATGGACAATCTTTTGCAACTGCATGAGGATTTGAAGAATTTGAGATATGAACATGAAGAATATAAAGATTTTTTTATAAACGATCCTAAGCCAAGGCATATACATAAAGCTACCGTAAGGGATAGGGTGTTACATCACGCGATTCATAGAGTTTTGTATCCATTTTTTGATAAAACTTTTATTTCCGAATCTTTTTCATGCCGTATCGATAAGGGGACGCATAAAGCCACGAATCGTTTTAAGGATTTCGCGTATAAAGTTAGCAAAAATAATACCAAAACATGTTGGATTTTAAAGTGCGATATTAGAAGGTTTTTTGATAATATTGACCATCTAATTTTAAAAGATATTCTGACAAAATATATACCAAATAATAACGTATTATGGCTTTTGGGAAAAATAATAGATAGTTTTTGTAAAAAAGATCAATATTTGGGAAGTCCGATGTATCTAGATACTAAAATGCCCAATTTTGCGAGATGCGATGTCCAAAATGCACAGATTAATATTTGGGACATCGCATCTCGGGAGACATCGGACTTCCGAAATGCGACGAGGGGATTGCCGCTTGGCAACCTTACTTCACAATTATTTGTGAATATCTACATGAATATATTTGATCAATTTGTGAAGCATAAATTAAAAGTTAAATATTATATTCGTTACGCGGATGATTTTGTCGTGTTATCTGAAGATGAAAAATGGCTTCAATATATTTTATTGAAAATGACTGATTTTTTAAAGAATGAATTGCGATTGGAAGTTCATCCTAAAAAAGTTTTTCTTAGAACCCTCGCTTCCGGAGTTGATTTTTTGGGGTTTGTTCATTTTTTTGATCATAGAGTTTTAAGGAGAGCGACAAGACGCCGCATGTTAAAGAAGTTGAAAGATGGCCCCAAAATCGAAGCTGTACAATCTTATATGGGACTTTTGGGGCATGGGAATGGTTATAAATTGAAGAAATGTATTGAGTTGTGATAATGTTTTTGGTATATGATGTATAAATCCATTAAAGATTTTGCGGAACAATTGAGCTTTGAACCCAAAGTTACCAATGAGGACAGATTAAAAAGAATGGATAGGGTGATAGTTTTGGGTATGGGCGGGTCACAGCTCGCGGCTTCAATTTTGTATTCTTTGAAACCCGAGATATCTATTATAAATCACCGCGATTACGGATTGCCTAAAGTAAGCGATGAAGATTTACAAAATAGTTTAATAGTGGGGAGCTCTTATTCAGGGAATACTGAAGAGGTTTTAGACGGCGTAAATGAAGCGCTAAAAAGAAATTTAAATGTAGCGGTAATTGCCGTAGGCGGAAAATTATTGGAGATCGCGAAGCGTGAACAATTGCCTTATGTGGAGATGCCCAACACAGGCATACAGCCCAGAGCCGCCATTGGTTTTAGTTTTAAGGCGCTTGTGGCTTTATTGGGAGACAAAAAATTGTTAAATGCCGCATCGAAGTTTTCGAGAGATTTTAAGCCGCTTGATTTACGAACTCGCGGATCGGATTTAGCTAAAAAGCTTTATGGATATGTGCCGATAATATACGTGTCATCCAAGAATTCCGCTTTGGCTTACACATGGAAAATTAAATTTAATGAAACAGGCAAGGTGCCGGCATTTTATAATTTATTTCCTGAATTGAATCATAACGAAATGACGGGATTTGATGTGGCGGAGACAACCAGGCCACTATCTAAAAATTTTTATTTTTTGATTTTAAGGGATGGCAAAGACAATGCTGTGATTTTAAAAAGAATGGATGTTTTGGCAAAACTATATGCCGAGCAAGGATTTCCGGTTGAAGTTATTAATTTAGAGGGGGACAATGATGTGGCTAAGATTTTTTCGTCTTTGATTTTGGTTGATTGGGCGGCGTATTACTTGGCGGAGAAGTATCAGGTAGATTCTAATAATGTGCCGCTGGTTGAAGAATTCAAGCGTCTTATAAAGTAAAAAATAAATGTAATAAACAAGTCCATCGTGAGGCGGTAAGATTAAGCCTCACTCAAGACTTATTTATCGCATTTATTTTTTATATAACAAAAAATCAATTCTGTGTCATCCCAGCCCTTGAGCTGGGATCCAGATTATTAAGATTAATCTAGATTCTGGCTTTCGCCAGAATGACAAAAGAGTCATATCTCTTAATATTGGTTATTATAAGCAGTAAAAACAAGATTTTTTAGACCCCTTGACAAATAGGCATAAAATATGGTATAATATATACAAGCTTGAAAGTCGGCCCAGATTGGGTCGACAGAGCTTGTGGAGAATTTCTGAATGATGAATTTCGACAAGCCGGTGCCGCAGCGCCCGAGCCCGAGCCCGCTCGTGTTCGCTTCGTGCGGATCGGCGGAGGCGGTGGACAATCATCTTTTCTTGGTGACCGTCGCGAAAGACGGCGCCAAGGAGGCGGACATCTTCCCCCGCTTGCGGGGGAAGAACAAGTAGCCCCATTGAGTCGGGGCAAAGCCCGCGGTCTGGTTGACCGCGGGCGATTCATTTTTAATTGAGTTGATTTTTGGATGAATTTGTTTATAATTCAATAAATAAGCCGCGGTAGCTCAGTGGTAGAGCGCAGCCCTGAAGAGGCTGGCGTCGAGTGTTCGATTCACTCCCGCGGCACAAATTAAAATATCCCTTTTGGGATATTTTAATTTTAGCGGAGTGAATTGAACTTTTTATTGACTTTCTATCTTCTTTGTTTATAATTGAGGAAGATGAGAAGGGGGGGAGACATGATTCAACTTTATTGGGTCTTGGCATCAGTGATTTTTTTTATAATTATTGGTAATTTGTTTAATAAGAAGCAAAGTGGTGATTGGCGGATTCGCGCGTTATTGAGTCTTTTGTGGCTGTCGTGGGCCGATATTTCTGCTTTGTTGGGTTCAAATTTTACGACGACCCTGATTATAGGGGCGGTGTGCGGAGTTATTGATGCGGGAGTCGCCTATGCGCTCTGGAGCGCCGAGCAAAAGAAAGTTGATAAGTAATTTACAGATGAAACCCGTTATCTTGCGGGTTTTTATGTTTTATATTACTATATTCGGAGCACATTAGAGGGGGTTTGACGGATGTTTGAAGTAGTTACCGGCCCGATGCATTGCGGAAAGACGGAGTTTGTTGTTGGGGAAATTGTGCGGGCGTCAATCGCGAGCCGTAAGCGCAATAAACAAAAAGCGATTTTGGTTTTTACTCCGGCGGTTGACGTGCGATATGAAAGAGGGATCGCGAGCCAGATGAAAAATAGCCGTGATAAAATTAAGCCGTCCGGCGATTTGATCAATGAGTTTTCTGAAGTTGAAGATTTCGTTAACTTTTGGGGGACGGCAAACCCTAGCTATGCCGCGCCTGCTTCAAACCCCCTAGTCTGTTTATTTAAAGTTAAAAGTTTAAATAATATACTGGAATTCTTGCAGGTAATCGCTCAAAATACGCCGCGCAATGGCGATCCGCCGTTAGTTATTATCGATGAGATACAGCTTTATCACGAAACCAAAGAAGAGCTTGAAGCATGCTACAGACTGTGGTCATTATCACACATTGAGTTCGCCCGATTTATTGTGAGTGGGTTGAATGCTGACTTTGCCAACAGGCCGTTTACTCTAACCGCGTTGTGCGTTTCCCTGGGGAGAAATAAATCCCGATGCCTGTCGGCTGTGTGCGATGTATGCGGAGAAGAAGCGCAGTTTACCCAACGTCTTGTGAATGGCCATCCCGCGCCGGAGAATTCTCCGAGATACGTGGTGGGTGACGAGGGAAGTGTTGGCTTAGATAAATATGAGTATCAGGCCCGATGCGAAAACTGTTGGAAGTTGGGGCCGTCTCTACCCCGTAAAGAGAATAAGCAGTAGTAAGAAGAAAATCAAAAATTCCCGCCACGAATTAAAAATTAAGGAAGGCGGGATCCCGCAAAATGCGGGACAAAAATCAAATATCAAAAAAATGGTATCCCGCTAACGCGGGTTTTTTAATGCGTTTTTTTGTGAGAATGGTATTATTAAAGGTATATATGCGAACATCTCTTAAGGCGTTTTTTATAATTATATTTATCGCTCTATCTTTTTATGGCGTGAATAAGATTTTGCGTCAGACAAGAGTGGGGATTGTGACCCCTAAATTTGTCGAGTATAGAAATGACGTGGCGGGTTTATTGAAGCGATTAGCTTCTACGCCTGACACCGATCTTACAAAGTTGGGTTCTTTTGAGCAGAGACAAGATTGGGTGGGAGCTCTTAAGGCATTGGACGGGTCGGTGAAGGTTAACGATGAGTTGTTAGATATGACCAAACTTTTGGTTTCTAAGACCGATTTGGTTTTGGTCGAGGCGGAGAAAATCCAAGACGTGGTTTTGAGGCCGCAGGCAATATCGGCCGTTCTAGAGCTTCAGGTAGGTAATAAATTAATGCTTGATTATTTCAAAGCCAGAGCCGGTATTTTTGATAAATTAAATAAATATTATAGCGATTGGGTGATTCAAGGCAAGGCGGAGCCGGTGGATTTGAGTTCGGATTTTGCTAACATTGACGATTTGATAAAGCGGGCCAGAGAGGCGTATAAATCTTTTAACGAGAAGATAGATGTTTTTGATAGGGCGGCGGGACTCAAATAGGGTTTAGGGTTTAGGGTTTAGGGTTTAGGGTTTAGGGTTTAGGGTTTATTTAATTTTGTGTTGTGTTTGATTTTGTCAACGAATTTTGATATAATATTTTTGCATGCATATGGTGCCTATGGTGTAACGGTAGCACGAGAATCTGTGGCATTCTAGGAACGGGTCCAACTCCCGTTAGGCACCCACGAATAAATTAATATCTAAAATTATGGATGCATTCGAGAGTTTAATTAAGATATTGCTCGAGAATGATGGGTTATGGGTAAGGAGTTCCGTTAATGTCGAGCTTACTAAAAAAGAAAAAATTAATATTGGACGCCCATCTAGTCCAAGATGGGAGTTGGATTTGGTTGCGTATAATGCGTCAAAGAATGAAATATACGTTATTGAATGCAAGAGTTATATAGACTCGCCTGGTGCCGATCAAAGAGATTTATCTATAGATGGAAAAAATGCACGTAGATATAAATTGTTTACAGAAGAAAAATTACGGAAGGTTGTATTCATGAGACTTAAAAAAGATTTGATCAAGAAGGGTTTTTGTAATAAAAATACTAAAATTTTATTGGGTTTAGCAGCTGGAAAGATAGCGGGTAAAAAAGAAGATATAAAAAAGTATTTCGAGGATAGAAAAATGATATTTTATAGTCCAGATTGGATAAAGAAAAATCTTGAATTAATGAAAGCCGAAAGATATAAGAATAATATTGCATATATAGTTTCAAAAATTCTGCTTAGATAATAATTGAATCCAAATGAAACAACCTGGATTTAATAAAAAACTATTCGTCATATTTGTCGTCACCTTATTTTTAATTGTAAAATTAGACAGTGTTTTTGCTGTGCATTCCAGTCAATACAGTAATTTGAGATGGTGGACTGCTACCGTCGTAGAACACAATAGTCATGCAGATATCGATATACAATATCCGCAATTTATTGGAGGTCGCGAAGTCGTTGGCCTCAATGCGTATATCAGCGGATTAGTATTAGAAAGATTATACAGTGATCGGGAAGCGATAAGGCAATGGATGGATATAGAAGCGGGAATTTTACCTAAAGGAACGAAGAGTGAGTATTGGGGCGATGATTCTTGGGAATATTTTGAAGGGTGTGGTTCAGATTGGGCTTCCGATGAAGAATATTATTATATTTGCAGTGTCAACCTGACTATCGCATACAGAGTTACTGCGATTATCAATGATATAGTAAGCATTGAAATGATATTCACTGATTTTACTGGTGGCGGTAGCGGCAATCATAATAAAGCCATCGTCGTTAATTATGATTTAAAAACGGATAGACCGCTTAAGGCCGAGAATTTATTTTGTAATAGAAACTATTTTAATGTTTTGCCAATAATTATAAGTGAATATTCCAAAACCCCAGATTTTAATTGGCGCGATGTTTTTCGAGGTATAATTTTTGAGGGATCGGACAGTCAGGTTGCTGAGGCCGAAGAGAGCGCAAGAGAGTGGGCATTAAGGATTATGCAGACTGTGTCCCCAATTCCCCAAGGGTTTGAAAATATCATTCTTGGTTATCGAGGCCTATCTTTTGTATTTGATCCTTATGTACTTGGTAGTGGCGCCCAAGGTATTGCACGTATCCCGGTCGTTTATAATTTGTTAAATAAAATTTTATGTTTGCCATAAATATTAAAAAAGTTCTAATAGCGTTTAGTTGTTGACACTATGATGCAGATTATTAATCTAAACTAAAAAAGTTCAATGAATGACAATTTGGAACAAAAAATATGGTATAGAGCATTGAGGGTTTTTTATATTATTGCCCATATACCATTATTGCTTTTTTTGATCTTACACCTCTCAAATCTAGAGAGTTCGCAATTGGGATTGCGTGGTTTATTTTGGGTCGTTATTGTATACATTTCTTTGATATGGCTTGTCAAAAAGGCTGCGCTTTATGTTATTTTGGGTAAAAAATAATAAATTTTTCATTTACGCATTAAGCGGATTGTTGGTTTTGGTTCTTGTAGTTGGCTTTTTCAGCCAATGGGATGGTAGCTTGCTTTTTGCAAGTAAGAATGAATGCGGTATGACTGCTCACTGCACCCCGCCTAGATATTTGGATAATTCAGTTATATTGGGAATATATTGAATAGAGTTAGAGGTAAATTGGTAATTATCCCAGAATTTATGATAGAATATTACCAACCGCTTCGGGGTAATTCATTATAGGTCCGTAGTCGTTAATGGCCCACGTAGAAATACGCTGGCCGAAGCCGTTATAAATCAAAACCACCGATAAAGGTGGTTTTGATTTTTTCATCTTCGAAGGTGGGAGGGCGGCACATCCTCCATCTGTCATCTTCTTGCGAAGAAGCCCGCAGTAGCGCCTTTCTGACTTTCACTCATGAAGACAATACCCCACCTCACTAAAGGATAAGGCATCTATGGATATTCTTCGGAGGGACGGCAAACCATTTAAGGTCTCTTCCCCTCATTGCTGGCCATATTACTATGGAGTGTGGTGAGCCGATTAGGGATTTCTCCCAATTTTCCACTGGTCAAAGATTCGTTCTATATTATAAAAATCCGTAAGGACTCCCTGTCCCTTAATCGCTACCTTATTTTGTAAGGCCGCCAGAGGGGAGATTCTCTGCTCTTCGGACTTTAATAATATCATCATAGCAAATCTATTCAATAAATCAAATCTGACGCTGTACTTTGATTACCCAGCATTCACCAGTTAAAACTGGTTACGTAGACCAATTATGAAGCTGGTTGGGTAGAGGTGTTTGACTATTTTAACCCATTTTCCACCAATTAAAAATGGATAAATTGCCCGCATTCTAGGCGGGACTTGGGGGTTAGAATCCTTTCGAGGACACGAGGATTATATTATTTAGCCGAAGCAGACAAAAACTTTTCTAATTTCTTAACTGGATAGTTAGCTTCTGCCGCATCTTTATATATATCTTTTTGAATAGTTACAGACAAAGTAGCGAATAATAATTCGTTTTCTTTGTTTTTACTTTCTGGAATCGTAAGGACGCCCTCTTGTTCCCGATGACTTAAAAATTTCGTCATACCAGACACTTCTTTGTTGTGCGATAAGAAGTTGCTTTGAAAAGGTTGAATAACGAGGCCATCAACCAATCCGGCGTTGCTTAAATAAAAAGATATTTCTTTAGAAACTTTTGCTAATTTATCAATGGCTGGAAATGGTTTTTTAGCCCAAAACAAAGAATCCGATTCTTCTTCGTAAAAAATCTTCCATCCGGCTATTTTAGCCCTCGAATACAAATTTCCTATAACAGAGTTGTAATTATTTTTTTTCATAGTTTCTTTTGTATTCAATTATCTCTATCCTATCATTTATCATAGCATATTCAGGAGCCGACGTGATATATGCCGTGGTTACCTTTTTATTTTTTCCAGGCTTTTTTTCTAGAATTATTTCCCAATAGACAAATTCTTGTCCTCTGCTTGCCATGGTCTTATCAAGAATATAATAATATTTTTTGCACCGAGCAATAGTTTTTCCCGATATAGCATCTTTTCTTAGATATTTTGTTATGCAGTGGGGTTGAATTAAGGCATCCTGAATTTGATCTCGCCCCTCTTGTCCTCGTATAACCTCACGATAACCACAATGTCTTTCGTAGCTATCCTTAAAAAATATTACATTCCCATCTTGAAATGTTATAAATACATAACCTTCTGGAGTTTCGTACATATGTAAGAATTAGGTAAAGTATAGCAACTGAGCTTATTTGTGTCAAAAGTTTGGCGTTGTTGGATATGATGTCACGTTGTAGGGTAGTTAGATACCAGCCACCAAATAGGTTCTAATAGTGTTTAGTCGCTGACCCAATAAAATACCCCGCGGGGGCGGGGGATAAAGTTTTATTTTCTTTGGCCGGCGCAGGCGTCGCAGAGGGTTTGGATCCAACACTTATCGGTTCTGGGAGAGCCATCGGCTCCGCAATTTTCGCAGATTTCGTTACTTTTCTTCTCGGCTTCGTCTATCAGTCGGTAGAGCTTTTCTATTTTTTTATCGGTGTCCGGATTGGTGTTTTCGGAGTGGAATGACACATAGAATCTTAAATTCCCGAATTTTTCTTTTACCTGATCAACGCTCAAGCCATCAATTTCGAGCTTCGCGATTTCTTCGCAGAGATTTTTGATGATATCAAACCAGCCGTCGCCACATTCAAAACCGAACATGTTATAGCACGATTCGGCGCTTGGCCCTCTCTTCATAAAGGCAAAATTGTCTTCAAGGTATTTAGCGTTTTCGGGCTTCATTCTTTCTCCGTGGTTGGTTTTCTGGAGCTTTGGGTATGTTAGCAGAAATTGGGGGCAGGTGTCAAAAAGTGTATTTGCCAGCTGGCGGAGACGCGGCAATCTCCGAGATGCGACTTCCCCATATTATTCGCCTCTTGGAAGTCGCTTCTCGCAAATATTGATTTAGTATTTATAAAATTCAATTTTGGGGAAGTCTCACTTCCAAATGCGGGGAACAATATGGGGAAGTGGGACTTCAGAAGATTGCAACAGACGGCCTCGCAATGACGAATTTTATAATTGCCCGCTAAGTTCATGGTGCTATAATTTGATTATGGCTTTAAAATCCGAAAAGTTCGGAGAGATTTTGCCTTCCAAGCCCAAAAGCGCGGAGGAGGCTTTTGCGGCCTATAGAAAAGAAGAGCGTTATGATTTTTCAAAAATTGATGCCAAGGAGTGGCCGAAAGTTTGGAAACTATATAAAGCAAATTTTGATTCATTGGGCCAAGAAGCTCAATCGGAAGTTTTTGAGCAGATTTTGCATTTGGGTGTGGTAAAAGAGGAGGAGGCGCTGGATTTATTTTCTGGTTTACCCAAAACGGAAAGAATTAGAATAGCCGCGTTTGTGGCCAGGAATGTAGAAAATGATAGATATAACCACCTGTTTTATGAGGCGTGGAAAGATTTTGACTGGGATTTGAAATATTATTTTAAGGGTGAATTTTTAGCGCAATATCCCCATAAAGCGTTTTTGGTCGCGCCTTTCGGGGCGAATACCCAAGGCCTCAAGAGGATCGGGGAAAATTCATTTAAGCATGTAAGAAAAAAATTTAAAGACTCGCCTTATATTTTAAAAGAAATTGAAAGCATTGTCAGGAGTCTCCCCATGGATCAATTTATAGCTAATCCATGGAAGCTTATTGAGCCGGCATTTAGGGGATTAGATAAGAAAATCAGCCGCGTTAGAGAGAGAAAAGGAATGATTCGTTCGGGGTGGATGCATGATTGGAGAAAGCGACCAAATAAACTTTTTGAAGAGTTAAAGTTTGAATCTATTTTTGATGTTTATATAAATAATTTTGAATCGGCTAAAAAGTTATTTGAGAGTTATCTTTGGATATACCGACGTTCGTCAGGTAAACCCGAGACTTCAGTTCAAGACGAGATTGTTTTAGATGAGACGCGTAAATCTTTTGATGAGACGGTTGAGTTTTTGGCTAAAGATAATTTTTCTTTTGTTTTTCCGTATCTCTCCGCGGCGGTTCAAGTCGGTTTAGCAACCCAAAAAAGAGCTGAAGAAATCTTCGATCAATTCGCTGAAGCGCAATGGGGCGGGTTTCGCTACCCATCTTTTGATTTTTACGCCACAAGAGAAGAGAAACAAAGAAAAAAATCTCTTCTTGAGAAAGCTAAGGAATTTAACCCTGACAAGAAAGATGATGAGATATATAATGTTGAATTTTTTCCGGTTGCGCCGCTAAGCCTAGTTTATAAGGAGAAGATGATATATCACGAGGCGTTGGATCGGGCCTTGAGACACACATTCTCTAATTTTAAGAGTTTTGAGAAGACTTTTTCCGTTCAGAGATCGGAGCGTGTCATAAATGCCATGATTGAAGCGGGCCTTCCGTTGTTTTGCGCTATTGACCTTTTGGGTTTTGATTCGTCAAGAGTTAAGAGGATATTAATGAAGGGTTGGGCTGAGCGCTTCAATATAGCCGGAGTTACCGTTGATTTACGAGATGCTATTCGTCTTATTGACGCGGGTCATTATAAGGAGGTGGTGGACGCATTTGTTCGCGATCTTTCAGAGGGGGATTCGTCTTTAGGGGAAAAAGTTGTCGTTAATGCTTCGCGGATTTTCCAAAAATTGGGGGATAAAGACAAAACCAGGATACTTGATTTGATTAATAAATTTTCTTACGAACAATGGTTTAATAATTTAGATTTTGCTTTGGATTACAAGCCGATAGATTTTAAGAGTTTGATTAAAAAATCTTCGGATGACGGTTGGTCATTTTTGCACCATTACAATGATTTGATTTTGCATTTGTCGATGAGAAGAAATTTGGGCAAAGAGACTGTATTTCTGCCGGAAGATTTGAGCTTGGAGGCCCGCAATGCTTTTTTAAAAAATCCGGATAGGATCTTTATTAACGCGGGAGCGTTTAAGGAAGTGTTTTCGCCGGATGAGCAAAGAGAGTTTATTCTTGGAAATTTGAAGGACAATCCTCCCCCATATTTTTTGGAGGAACTTTTAGAAGAGATGCTTCGCAACTTTGAGGCAGACCAAAAAAATCCGCCGCGTTATAGCCTTTCATCTTTAAAAAATGAAATAAATGGATTTTTTTCTACGAACAGCGATATGGTTTTTAACTTGTTGGATCAGCCGCACTCATATCGGGTATGGAAAGTTATTAAAGTTATATTTTCCGGAGATGAGCGGTTTCGGCTGCTCGTTGATTATATTATTCGGAAAAATCCGGAAAATTTATTTGAACATCTTGATAATGATTTATTGTTTGATATCGCGGGGAATGATAAGTATTTTGAGAAATTTTTAGAGGCATTTATACCTGGGGTTGATATTGCTCCAATAAACCATTTTTTAATAAATATTGAAGAGTTTTTGTCAGGCGATGCTATGGCCCAAAAGGAGAGGCGCGCCGGCCGAGAGGTTACACGTCTACTATTATCTGATAAGACGCGGACTAACTTTTTGAAAGGTAAGGCGATGGCCTCCGATTACTTGGCCGCTTTTTGTGAAAATGCCAAATTCGCTGTTTTTGATTTTAACATCGGCAAAATAAAGGATCAGCGATTGCGGGATATTGCCGGGCGCGAGGTAGAAGAATATTCCGAGGCGCACCCGGAAGTTTTGATCGTTATATCACTAATGAAGGGTGAAAAATGGGAGGCGATTTATGATAAATTGTTAGATAAACATTGGAGATATGCCGTGTTTTCTGATCAGTTTTATGAATCAGGATATAGAGTGCAAAATCATGCTTTGAATCGCATCGGTAATTTTTACAGGGCGCGGTGGGATATAATGGAATTGGAAAATCGTTTTATTGACGAGGACTATTATGTTAAAGCTTTGAAAGAGATCTCCGGCGTGCCTTTTGTTAAACTATATGAAAGCCGTTTGCGGGAGATAGCCCAAGAGGAACTTCAGAAATATGGAGAAAGGAGAAATTTGGAAAATTTCAGACCTACGGGAGAATTTGTTGGAATTCTTAACAGGATTTTGCTTTTGAATAGCTCCAAAATTGTAGTTGATTATGAAAATATTATTTCTAATTTAGAAGCTAAAGAACAGGAAGAGGTTTTGAAATTTTTGGACTACATTTTGCTTTATGGATTAGATAATTCGGATAAATTCAAATATGCCATACAAAAATTAGAGCTTGAAGCTGCGGATGGAAAGAGAGATTTGGAGGCCATATTTTACGACCATCTTTCTAAGATTTTTGGAGTGAACATCGGAGAGTGGGGGGTTAGAGGCGCGGGGTTCAACATCGAAGGATTGAGAGCGCTTACTACTTTTTATGGCATATCTAAAAAAGACGCGGCGATGCGCCGAGGTTTAAAGGATTTACTTAGGGAAGGGTTGTCGGGAAATTATAAAGAATGGCGAGGTTGGGGGATTTCTGAAACGGAAGTTTTCAAAAAAGAGGATTTATTTGAGGTTTTGAAAGCTGATAAATTATTGCCGCAAGAGTTAAATTTTGATCAGTATGGTAAGTGGCTGGAAGATGACTCCGCTCTTTTGGAAGAAGTTTTGAATTATGACGAAGGTGATATTCAAAGAGGTATAAGACAAACGCTTTACCAGGCCGTTGCCGATCATCATATCGAGGCGGATCAGTTGGATTTGGATTTTCAATCAGTGAAGGCCAAGTATGAATTGATTACTTTGCCTATGCAAGAATTAACCGAGAAGTTAGGCGTTTTTAAAAAGAAAATAGCCGGCTTTAAAAAATCTAAAACTAAAGAGAGGTTGACACCGGAGGAAGAGGGAGAATATAAAGATTTACAAAACCAAATTGCCGAATACAAGGAAGAAAAAGGTCGTGCCATTAGGCTGTTGGAGAGTCAGATGTATCTTTCAAAGTTGCGGCATGTGACAATTGGCGAGCTTCAAAATCAGTCGCTATCTATTGAGGGTAAAGTTATCCCGTTTAAAAAAGCTTTTGAGGTTTTAGAAGAATCATTTTCCGCCGAGAAGCCCGATTTTTATCAGGATGTGGTGCGGATTAGGAATTTTTTGGAGGAAAGTTTTAGGAATATGTTTGGCGGCGGGAGAATTTCAAAGTCGGTTTTGCGAGTTTCTGATTTGATTGACGCCACTACTTATTTAAAAATTGGCGAAGAACCCGTGCCTTCTTGCCAGAGTTATAAATCGAGCAGCGGTTATAACGCGGGGTTATTGTCATACGTTGTTGATTCTAATGTTAAGATAATTCAGATTCACGATGAATCTCAAAAGATTATCGCAAGAAGTATTATGCGGTTGCTTGCCGATGACAATGGCAACCCCCAGCTTTTTATTGAGAGAATTTATTCCGTAAACGCTCATCATAAAATTAAAGAAGGCATAGTAAATTTTGCTAAAAATAAAGCCAAAAAGTTGGGAGTCGGTTTGTTTTCTCATGCGGCTGAATTGAATGAAGAGTTGCCGGATAAAAATGATTTTATTGTTGATTTGCATAGTCATAACAGCCGCGCGCCGTTTGTTTACACCGATGCAGGGGGCGGCAAGGTGGCGCAAGGAAAATATACGATTAAGGGAGCGTTTAGAATCATTTGAGCAAGAAAATAAAAAACAATTAATCAGGTGAATGAAAATATGGGAGAGCCAAAAGTCGGTAAAAGTAAAAATGGAGAAGTTATGCACTATTCAGTGGGCGCGATAATTTACCGCGATGGTAAGTTTTTGTTGGTTGATAGATTGAAGCCGCCATTGGGGTGGGCGGCGGTCGCGGGACACATTGACGAGGGCGAAGGCCCGGAGGAGGCGCTGCAGAGAGAAATTTTTGAGGAGAGCGGCTTAGAGATGGTTTTTAGAGAATTAATTTTTGAAGAGGAGGTTGATGAGAATGCATGTAGCCGTGGGGTTGGCGTTCATTATTGGTATGTATATAAAGTGGGAGTGAAAGGGGAGCCGGTGTTTAACCCTAATGAAGCCAAAGCGATGGGTTGGTTTACTAAAGAAGAGATTGAAAAATTAAGTTTGGAAACCGTGTGGAGGTATTGGTTGGGGAAGTTGTGGAGTAACTGATATCAAATATTAAATATCAAAAATCAAATATAAAAAATAAGGGGGAATTTGATTTTATTTTTTGATGGGAGTAAAATAAGAGCATGGAAAAAATATTCAACAAAAAAGGATTTTTAACAGTGCCTTTGGCCATTATTATTGCCGGATTAATCGTGGGAGTATCGGTTATTTACGCGGTTGGTAAAAATAAAGTCGCGCCAACGGTTACCGATGTAGTTGTTGAAGATGACGAGCCGAGCAATACTTCTATTGATAATTTAAAGCCGGTAACAGCTTCTGATTGGATTTTGGGCGACCCGAACGCGCCTGTAAAAATTGTTGAATTTTCCGACCCTGAATGCCCCTTTTGCAAGAGGTTTCATATAACTATGAAACAGATTGTTGAAGCTTATAACGGCAAAGTGGCTTGGGTATATAGGCATTTCCCGTTGGATTCTTTGCATTCGCAAGCCAGGAAAGAAGCTAATGCCATGGAATGCGCCGGCGAGCTGGGAGGGAATGTCAAGTTTTGGGCGTATTTGGATAGGTTAATGGAGATAACGCCTTCTAATGACGGATTGGATTTGGCCGAGTTGCCGAAAATTGCAAAATACGTAGGGTTGGATGTTATAAAATTCAACGCATGCTCGGACTCCGATCGTCATGCTGATAAAATTCAATCGCAATATGAAGACGCGACAGCATCCGGCGGGCAGGGGACTCCTTATAGTATTGTAATTGGCCCCAAGGGCGGGAGTTTGCCAATAAATGGGGCTTACCCGTTTTCGGAAGTTAAGAAGATAGTGGAGGCCGCCATGAAGTTGTAGTTTTATAAAAATCTATATAATGACCGATTGCGTCGTTGACCCTCCTCGCAGTACTGATTTGGTACAGCTTCATCGGGATCGCCTAGCACTCGGCCATTATATGGATCTTTTATCTTAGCGGGCAGAAGTTAAGATGAGGATAGAAGTGGCGATTTGTTATACTTAAGTAATGCCGTGTGAGGCGGCATAAAGGTCGGTTTTTATTTAATTATAAAAATATGGCTGATAACAAATGCTCAAAGTGTGGCCAAGAACATCATAAAGAAGGAGAGAAATGCTCCTGCGGTTGCTAGTCATTGGCTACGCCGTTGAATCCGCTCTGACTTTATCAGGGCGGATTCTTTTAATTTGCGGGCTTTTATGGCATAATAAAGCCATGTTAATAGATGAAGTTAAAATATCTGTAAAAGCCGGTAAGGGCGGAACTGGCCGCGCGGCTTTTGATACCTCAAAAGGCGGGCGAGGGCCGACCGGCGGGAGTGGCGGAAGAGGGGGCGATGTTTATTTTGAGGGCGTAACTGATTTAGGAGCATTGAGGCAATATAGGCATCAAAAGAATTTTGCCGCCGAAAATGGGCATAATGGCAGAGATAAGCATATAGATGGAAGAGGTGGGGAAGACTTGATTTTAAAAATACCGGTTGGAACTGTTGTTAGGAATTTAGATGATCAAAAAAATTATGAAATAGTGCGAGCGGGGGAAAGAATTATGGTTATGAGAGGCGGGCGAGGTGGGCGAGGGAACTTCCATTTTAGGGGTCCGACCAATACATCGCCTAAGCAATTTGAAGAAGGCAGACCGGGTCAAGAGGGTAATATTTTGTTGGAGCTTCAGCTGATAGCCGATTTGGGGCTGATCGGTTTCCCGAATGCCGGTAAATCCAGTCTTTTAAATGAGCTGACAGCGGCCGGAGCGCGAGTCGCTAATTTTCCATTTACAACTTTGGAGCCGAATTTGGGGGTCTTTTATACACCGGAAGATGTTGCTAAGAGTGAGCCGGAGCTTTATGGAAAATATTTGATTTTAGCCGATATCCCCGGGCTTATAGAAGGCGCCTCAAAGGGCAAGGGTTTGGGGTATAAATTTTTGAAGCATATTGAGCGGACTAAAATTTTGTTGCATTGCATCGCGGCTGATGCGGAGGATATTGTCCGTGATTATAAAGTAGTAAAAAAGGAGCTGGGAGAGTACAAAAAAGAGCTTCTGGATAAAAAAGAGTATGTGTGCATAACGAAAACTGACCTTATAACAAAAAAAGATTTAGCAACTAAGGTTAGGGCAATTAAAAAAATAAATCCGAATGTGATTTCTGTTTCAATTTATGATCCCGGTGCCATTGATGATTTTAAGAAGTTCTTGACGACTTTTATGGTGAGATAGGTTATAATAAAAGTATGGATTTATCTCATTCCAGACATTATTTTTTCTTAGGACTTTTAGTTTTAATATTTGCTTTGAATATTTGGGTGTTTTTGCCTTTTATCGGAGCGTTTATTTTTGCCGCCACTTTTTCGGTATTGTTTAAGCCTTGGTATAACTTTATTTTTGGGTATATGAAAGAATATCCCGGTATCGCGGCGGTACTTACGATGTTGTCAGTATTTTTAGCGATTATTATTCCACTTTTGGCTTTTGGAGTGCTGGTTTTCGGAGAGTCTCAAGTGCTTTATGCCAATCTTATCGCCGGGGATTTCCCCAACTTTTTAGAAGGGGCGGCTGAAACTTTGAGAGGCTATGCTCCGGCTTTGGGAGATGTTACATCAATCTTTGCGGCTCTTAATGAATACGCCAAGTCGGCTATAGAATATTTAGTAACCAACCTTGGGGGGTTTTTTTCGAGGGCCGCCACTCTTGCTCTTAATCTTTTCATTACATTTTTAGCTTTTTATTTTTTCTTGAAAGATGGAGATAGATTTCGGGCGTTAGTTACCCAGTTGAGTCCTCTTAGCGACTCTGATGATTACTTAATTATGGCCCAACTCGAAAAAGTAGTTAACTCGGTGATTAAGGGTTCGCTACTAGTTGCTCTAATACAAGGCATTATGGCCGGCATCGGTTATCTTATTTTTGGAGTGCCGAACCCGGCTTTATGGGGCGCTACCACCGCCATTACGGCGCTCGTGCCGGGCGTGGGAACGGCTGTTGTCATTGCTCCCGCGGCCTTGTATCTTTTCTTGGCGGGTAAGTCGGGTGCCGGTATCGGGTTGTTGATTTGGGGTTTCGTGATTGTCGGCTTGGCTGATAATTTGATAAAGCCCAAGTTTATAGCGGCAGAGGTTGGGATTCATCCATTTTTAATATTACTCTCTGTTGTCGGTGGGCTTATTACTTTTGGAGTTTATGGATTTTTACTAGCTCCGCTTTTGCTTAGCTTTCTATTTGCGTTGATTGATTTGTATAAGAGAGGTATCGCGCCGCACGCGCACTGATGTGATACGATTAATTTCATCAATAACTGCGTTGCCCTTCGTCGGAGTACCACCAAGGGTACACCTTCTCGGGGCGCCTTGTTCTTGATGAAATTCTATCGTATCACTTACCTGTCTAATTTGTCCGTACATTAGATATTTCCTATGATTAAAACTTTTGAGGCGCTTATTTTAGCTCACGGGCCACTAGCTGTTTTTTTTATTGGTATATTGGAGGAATTGATTTTTATATTGCCGTCAGCGGCGGTGTTTTTCGCGGCCGGATTTTTTTTGATACAAGAAGCATTGCCGTTTGGCTCGGCAATGTTCGGCGCGTTTGTGAAAATTGGTATTCCGGCCGGAGCGGGGGTGGCTATCGGATCACTTTTTATTTATGGATTAGTTTTTTGGGGCGGAAAGCCGGTCGTAGAGAAGTGGGGTAAATATGTCGGTTTGAGTTGGGGCGAGATTGAAGCGGCGGAGAAAAAGTTTGTCACCGGATATAAGGACGAAATCTTGCTTTTTTTGTTTAGAGCGTTGCCTATATTCCCCATATCGGTCATATCGGCTGTTTGTGGATTAATTAGATTGCCATGGCGGGAATTTATGCTTTATACATTTTTAGGCGCGACCTTTAGAGCCGGAGTATCGGCTTTGATTGGCTGGAGAGTTGGGAAGGCTTACGCCGAGTATGCCGCGCAATTTGAGGCAGTCGAGAAATATGGATTAATCGTTTTGGTTGTCTTGGGCGCCGGGGCGTATTGGTATATAAAGAGTAAGTTGAAAAATAAGAATTCTTGACAAAACTAATTTAGTTTGTTATACTATATAAGTTAATAAATGTAGCTTCAGTTGAGGAGGGCGAAATGCTTAGGATTTACGATGATCGGATTTTTTTGGCGGAATTGCTTCCTGTAAGCACTGAAATCATGCTTTTTAACAGTCACTATCATCAAGTTGATCGCGCGATCAATTCTATGAATTTCCCGATGAATATGTCGGAATTGGTTACTGTGGGAGTGTATTTGGCCGGTTTTTCGAGAACGGCGAGGACAGAAGAAATTGGAGAGGGGATACGGCAGGCCGGTTTCGCTTTCTCTGACCATAGGCGTCTTCTAGCTTTGGGCAGAAGTCATTTTGATTTATGCCGCCGACACTCCATTGCCGCCCTAGGCAGTTCGTATACAAGAGATTTTTTTGAGCAACGGTCTATGGTTGTAGTTTCTGTTTCGGGAAATGTCGAAGCTCAAACTGCGCCAAGGAGTAATTGGTGGCATAATGGTTGGCGGTTTTTGGTTGAGTTATCTCAAAATCAAAACCCGTTGTCAAGACGCCACTAGGGATGTTTTTGTAAAAAACCCTCCGACTATGTTCGGAGGGCATTATATTTTGGATTTTAGAGCTTTCTGGTCGGCTATTTTTGTATTCTTGCCAAGCGCAGAAGACCAAGAAACCGAGCGTGAATACAATAGTGAGAACTATGGTTATCTCAAGCGATGTCCATGGGCCGTTAGGAGTTTCTTTTCCATCCTGAGGGTATTCCATGGATGCTCCTCAATATTCTTTAGCTGATTATATTAAGTTTTTTTGTATTTGTCAAAGTTGGTTCATTTTTGAACGGCTCACCGTGGTGAGCCGTTCAGTCATTATCCCCAATCTATCGTCTTGCGATGTCGATAGATTGGCCAAGCAAGGTCTTTGACATCAAGTTTTGTATTTGCTAATATATACGCGTACATTAAAACCACAAACACAAGAGAAGGGATTAGAAATGAGCAATACATCTCATGAAATTTCAGAAGAAACTAAGGATAAGATTTTCGCATGGCAATATCAAGATGCTTCACGTCTTCTTTTATTTCCCGAGCAAGCCCTGAGAGAAATGAAGCAAGAAGAATTTGAAAAGAAATCAGAAGAAGAAAAGAAAAAGATATTTGAAGAGCAAAACAAAGATATTCTTGAAAAAACAAAGAAAGTAGAGGAAATTAAGGAATTCGTATCTAGGATTATCAAAGACAACGGATTATCTGAAGATGAAATTGATTTCACTTTGAAACTCAAAACAGAGATTGCTTCGCAAAGCCTCGCAATGACGGGAAAAGGTAAAGATGAGGTTGTCCCTCGACTTGGCTCGGGAACTAAATCTTTAGACAAAACCACCCTCTCTCAACTCCAACAATGGCAGAAACTCTATAAAGAAGAATTCAATATTGATATAGACATAATAAACATCCCAATCCCACCCAAGCAAAAAGACTTCAACTGGCTTATCATAATCCATAAATCCCTGAAACCCAATCAAATCTTCAAAAAATTGCAAGAAAAGTTTAATTGTTATAAATACATAGATAATCTAGATGATGTAGAAATAATAGCCGATAGACCAGATACAGATATCTACGCCATCTGGGTAAGAGACAGAGTTGAAGCGGATGTTGAATTAAAAAACAAATCCGCCAACCAAATTCAAGAAGAAGGCATCAACCCCATCACTCTAGAGGAAAGACTACTTTTAGAACTTTATTATTATCGAGAAAATAATAAAAAACACCTAGATATCCAGAATCGGACACTAGCCGCCGGCTCGCGGGGTCCCCTCGGCCGCGTCCCGAGCGTGAGCTGGCATGCCGACGATCGGAAGCTTTATGTCTGTTGGTACGATGCGTCTGATGCCTATGGTGATTTGCGTTGCCGCCAGGTGGTCTTTTAACCCTGTCGTCGCTCCCCGATTCTTATCGGGGGCAAGACAGGGTTTTCTTACCCTTAAATCTTTTATTCTTTTACCCTTGAGCCCGATTTCGCTTTGCGAAGAGTAAGTTTAACCGCGAAAAGCGGTTTTTTAAATCTATGGCCATCGCAAGACCATAGATAGATTGGACGTAGAATTTAACGGCTCACCGGAGATGGCAGGTGAGCCGTTAGGCTATTCGGGGTCTTGAATACTTGTTGAATTTATTCTTATTATTTATAATTCTCGCATGAAGATAGTTAAGGCGGATAAATATTCAATAGAGGAGGCGGCAAGGATTATTAAGAATGGGGGCGTTGTGGCATTCCCAACTGAAACGGTTTATGGGCTAGGGGCTAACGTCTATGATGGAGCGGCTGTCCGGAAAATATTTGAGATTAAGGGGAGGCCGTCTGACAATCCTTTGATTGTACATATAGCGGAGATGGGGGATTTAAATCAAATATCAAATATCCCGTCCGCCATGCAAGGCCAGGCGTTGCGGGCGGGCAAATATCAAAAATTAAAAAAACAAGAGATTGCAACGGACGACCTCGCAATGACGGGGAGGGAACAAGAGATTGCAACGGACGACCTCGCAATGACGAGGAGAGAAAGAGAGATTGCTTCGAGTACTCGCAATGACGAAGAGGGGATCGCGGTCACAGTCGTGGCTTTGGCGGAAGCATTTTGGCCGGGACCGTTGACTTTGGTTTTGAAGAAGAGTGCGGCTATCCCCAATGAAGTGAGCGCTGGTTTAGATACCGTGGCGGTTAGGATGCCAAAACATCCCGTGGCTTTGGCTTTAATAAAGTCGGCCGGAGTGCCGATTGCCGCGCCGTCGGCTAATTTATCGGGGAAGCCAAGCCCGACTAACGCACGTCATGTGTTAGACGATTTCGGGGATAAAGTTTTTATTTTAGATGGCGGAGAGGCCGAGGTGGGTTTGGAGTCAACTGTTCTGGATTTAACCGTTCATCCACCCGTCATTTTAAGGCAAGGAGGAGTGACGTATGAGGATCTCGTTAAAGTTTTGCCCGATATTTTTTACGGACCGCATTTAGTCGGCGGCAAAGCTAAATCTCCCGGAATGAAATATAGACATTATGCTCCGAAAGCTAAATTATTTATCGCTCAAGGAGAGGGTGTGGATATGGTTTCTTTTATAAAAAAATTTATTGCCGAGAACATTGGAGCGAAGGTGGGGGTTTTGGCAACAGATGATTATAAAGATAATTACCAAGACGCCCTTGTTGTGTTGAGCGTAGGTAAGAGGAGCGATCTTGGCCAATGCGCCAGGAATTTGTTTACCGTTCTTAGAAAGTTTGATAGTCTTAATGTTGACGTGATAGTCGCGGAGAATTTCCCGGAAAATGATATAGGGGCGGCGATTATGGAGCGTTTGTACAAAGCCTCGCAATGATATTATCATGAGCTTGGTGAATAAATATTTTTACATCGTGATTGCGAGGCTTTGAGAAGTCTCGATGCAATCGGGACAATCTCGGAAGTCCCACTTCCCCGAAGTGCGACTTCCCCAAAATTATCCCCCTCTTTGGAAGTCGCACTTCACAATATTGAGCATTTTTAAACTCAATATTTTGGAAGTCCGATGTCCAAAACGCGAAGATCAATTTGGGGACATCGGACTTTCTAATTGCCTCGCCTCGCAATGACGGGTCTATATTATGAAATTAAAAAAAGTTTTTACAGCTTTATTTGTAGCCTTTATGCTTATCAGTTTAGTCATGTCTATGACTATTGGGTTTTAGCATGCGAATGTCTTATCGTAGCTTCTCGACTTGCTCGAAGAGCATATCGTATTTCTCTATGAAGTATAAGTTTTTTACTAATTCGGTTGAGGCATGGGACGCCATGAGGACGTCTATTGCCGGAGCTAAAAAATATATTTATTTGGAAACTTATATTTTAGAAGACGACGCGGAGGCGCGCCGTTTTTTGGATATTTTGAGAGAAAAATCCCGTGAAGGGGTTGTCGTAAAAATCGTAGCCGATAGTTTTGGCAGTTTTGAATTATCGAGTATGGCGGAGGCCGATTTAAAAAAAGACGGCGTCGAGCTCATGTATTTCAATAGATTATTGCCTTGGTGGAACATTAATCGCTTCAGGAGGTGGTGGTTTTTGAGGACTCATAGAAAAATTTTGGTTGTTGACGGAAGTGTGGGATTTATAGGCGGAGTAAATATTGGCGAACGATTTAAGCATTGGGAAGATTTGCATTTGATGGTCGAGGATGGGGCTATTGTCAGGAGTTTCGCCAAATCGTTTTTAAAATCTTATAAAATTTCCGGTGGAAAAGATGTTTTGATTATTCCCAGGAAAGCGCCTTCTAATATGAACATATTGCTTTTAGATCACTGGCCGATTAAAAGAGCAACTCACTTAAAGAGATTTTATAAGCAGGCGTGTAAAAGAGCCGAAAAAAGCATTGTTATCGCCACTCCCTATTTTGCTCCGCATTTGTGGCTTCTTAGGGCTTTAAAGAAGGCTGTCAAGAGAGGCGTCGCGGTTCACGTGATTTTGCCGCGTGAGACTGACGTTGGTCTTCTAAACATCGCCAATAGAGTTTTCGTGGATCTCGGACACCATTTGGGGATTAAATTTTATTTATTGCCTCAAATGATTCACGCTAAAGCGCTTTTAGTTGATGAGCGTGAGGGGTTGGTTGGCTCTAATAATATTGACGCGCAAAGTTTTGATTATAACGCGGAGGCGAGCGTTGCTTTTGAGGATAGCGGAATGGTTGGAGATTTAAAATTGATTTTAGATAATTGGAAGAGTCGTTCGGTGTTTTATTCCAGCGGCGACACAGAGAAAAAGTGGTATCACTTTTTGATTGTATGGGCGGTTAAATTAATTCAGCCGATTTTGTAGGGGCGATAAGCAATAAAGAGAGAAGAGTTTATTCCTCCTTTTATAAAGGAGGTGGCGAATCTTTGAGTCGGAGGATTTGTTTCTTTTGTTGTAGAAATCCCTCGGCCTCCGGCGGTACTCCCTTTACAAAAGGGAGAATAAGAGTAATTCTGTTTCACGTCTCCATAGACCGGTAAACCTTTGCGTTAAGTGTAGGGTTATATTTATTAACAAATGGATTCTAGGAGCGATAAAAAAATTGTAGTTATCGGCGGTGGGACGGGGGTGTTTACGGTCTTAACCGGCGCTAAGAATTATTTTAATGATTTGGCGGCGATTGTTACCATGGCGGACGACGGCGGCTCGGCCGGAGTTTTGCGTGAGGAGTTTGGCATTTTGCCGCCGGGGGATATTCGTCGGGCTCTTATGGCGCTTTCGGCGTCGGACAATAAAGTTTTATCGGAACTTTTTGCTTACAGATTTGAACAAGGGAGTGGATTAACGGGTCATAGTTTTGGTAACTTGATGATTACCGCCTTAGAGCGTATAACCGGAGATTTTACTTCGGCTATTAATGAAGCCGGTAAGATTTTATCGGTTAACGGTAAAGTATTCCCAGTCACACTTAAACGCACATCTCTAAATGCCGAGTTAGAGGATGGTTCCATTATAAAGGGCGAGACTAATATTGACGTGCCATCGCATAACGGGCATTTAAAAATTAAAAAAGTTTGGTTGAAGCCGTCTGTTTCTATAAATCCGGCAGCCGAGGGCGCGATACTTGATGCTGATTTGGTCATTATCGGTCCCGGAGATTTATATACCAGTTTGATACCTAATCTTTTAGTTTCCGGCGTGCCGGAAGCTCTTAGAAAAACAAAAGGGAGAGTTGCTTACATTGTTAACTTGATGACTAAGTTTGGAGAGACGAATGGTTTTAGGGCCAATGACTTCTTACGAGTTATGGAGGATTATGTCGGCGAGGGAGTTTTGGATTACGCGATTTTAAATAATAAGCGACCTAGTCTTTCGAGGTTGGTGCCTTATGCTGTGGAAAAAGCGGAGGTGGTGGAGTTTGACTCGGAACAACCCGTTGCAGGCATAACCCCAATTGTCGCGGATGTTTTGCGCGATCGAGGGTTTATAAGACATGACCCGGAGAAGTTGGCAAAAGTTATTAAGATGATAGTTTAGGTTTGTAGAAGTTTAAAATTAATAAACCCTATGATGAAGCATTTCTCCAAGTTAGAGAAAATCAGCTCGCTTACTTAACGAAAATTTATCGCCCAGCTCCAAGAGTCGCGGGCACCCGATAAATTTTCTATAAGCTTCGCGATTTTCTAACTAACTCTCCGAGGCTTCGTCATAGGATTCATCATTTTTTTTATAAAACTTAATTGCTTGTTTTTTTGTTTTATTTTTAGTGTTCGTTGACAAAAGATGAGAGAGGTGCAAATCTAATGATTATGAAAGACGAGATTTTGAGTCAGTTGATTAAATCTGAAATAGAGAGACAGCAATTAACAATTGACTTAATTGCTTCTGAGAATTACGTCTCCAAAGAAATTTTGGCTATTTTAGGGTCGCCGCTTACGAACAAATACTCCGAGGGCTACCCAGGGAAGCGATATTATCCCGGTAATCAATTTTATGACGAGATTGAGCGTTTGGCCATTGCGCGGGCATTAAAGCTATTCGGATTGGATGAAAAAGAGTGGGGAGTGAATATCCAAGCGTTATCAGGATCGCCGGCTAATATGGCGGTTTACGCCGCGCTCTTATCGCCCGGGGACACTATTTTGGGGATGAGCTTGTCATCGGGCGGGCATTTGAGCCATGGTCACAAAGTTTCTTTTACCGGCCGCATGTGGAGGAGTATTCAATATAATGTTAATATTGAGACCGGGTTGATTGATTACGGCGCAGTTCGAGCGTTGGCTTTGAAGGAAAAGCCGAAGCTGATTATTTCCGGCTTTACCGCGTATCCTCGAATAATTGATTTTAAAAAGTTTGGCGAAATCGCATCCGAGGTTGGGGCGTATCATTTGGCTGACATATCTCATATCGCCGGTTTGATAGCCGGAGGGGCGCACCCATCGCCATACCCTTTTGCCGACGTGGTTATGACGACAACACATAAAAGTCTGCGTGGTCCAAGGGGAGCGGTTATTTTTTCAAGGAAAGATGAAAGGGATTTGCCTTCTAAAATTGATAAAGCGGTTTTTCCGGGTCTTCAGGGTGGTCCACATAATAATGTGACAGCCGCGAAGGCTCAAGCCTTTTTGGAAGCAAGTAGCCCGGAGTTTAAAAATTACGCGATGCAAATTGTTAGAAATGCCAAGGCGTTAGCCGGAGAGTTGATAAAGAATGGTTTTGTCTTGCTGGGTGGGGGCACTGATAATCATCTGATGCTTCTGGACGCGCGCCCGTTAGGGTTAGATGGCAGGAAGGTTGAGGAGATTTTGGAGGCCGGAGGTATAACCGCCAATCGCAATTCTTTGCCCGGAGATGAAAAGCCATTAAAGCCATCAGGAGTACGAATAGGCACGCCGGCTGTGACTACTCGCGGCATGAAAGAAGTCGAGATGGCTGTTGTTGCTTCGTTTTTTAAGCGGTTGCTGGTAGATAAAGAAGATCCACAAAAGGTTGGGGGTGAGGTGGGGGAATTGTGCAAAAAATTCCCGCTACCCTACTAGGAGCTTGGAGGGACTATGATCATAGACGGCAGAAAATTGCAGAAAAAAATTGTTGATGAAATTAAAGCGATAGATTTTATTCAATCTAAGATCGTGGGTTTTTGGGTGGGCGATGATGAAAATACCCGTAAGTTTTTAAGCCAAAAAGAAAAAGTTGCTAGAATGCTGGATGTGGAATTTGAAATTAAAAGACTTCCTTTGGATGTCTCACAAGATGATTTGGAATACGCGGTTAGATCGTCATTTTTTACAATTTTTGTGGGCGGGATTATTGTGCAGTTGCCATTGCCGGGGCAGATAGACACCCGGAAGGTTTTGGTAAATATCGGCCGCTATAAAGACATCGATTGTTTGGGGCCCGAATGCGAGAGCACTTTTTATGACAACCCAATTTCAGCGGTGATTGCCCCGCCGTCGGTTGGGGCAGTGAAATCCATATTGAAAGATATCAATTTTGAAGACTTGAATGGCAAAAAGATTGTTTTGTTGGGTTATGGAGGCTTGATCGGTCGGCCGGTTGCCGCTTGGCTTAAAGCCAAAGGATTTGATTTTTTAGTATTTAGAAGCGATAGCGCTGTTGATTTAGAAAAGATGCGCGAGAGAGATCTGGCTTTAAAAGAGGCGGATTTGATTATCGCAGGAGTCGGGGGAGGGCGTCTTAAAATAACCGGCGACATGATAAAATCGGGAGCGGTTGTCATTGATTTTGGTCCGGATGTTGACTGGAAGTCGATTGACGGTGCCGGTGGAATCGTTACGTCTACTCCCGGCGGCACCGGCCCCGTGCTGGTCGCGGAGCTTTTCAGAAATTTCGCTATTTTGAAGGATAAATCTAAATTTGATAAACCGCATGATGTGTATATAAGAAAAACACCCTAAGAAGGGTGTTTTAAGTTGTGAATAACCAGGATTAGCTTTGACAGTATTTATGATATAATGAAATTATGATAAGTTTAAGAATTATATTTTCAATTTTTATATTCACTGCGTTTTCATCATTAAATCTTGTAAACTTTGCGAATGCCGGTTATTTTACGGAAGATGAACAGAAAAGATTTGACGATTTTTTGATTAAAAATAAGAGCATATTAGATAATATTTTGAGTGAATTAAAAAATTTAGAGGGTTTGGAGGCGCGAATTCTTCATTTGATTAAAAAAATTGAGTCAAATCCTAATTATCAACAACGCCATGCTAAAATAGCGACTAGGGTTCTTGGCAATCTTAGTAGTGGTTTGAAAACATGGGGTAAAAAATCAAGGGAAGATGTATTTGAAATACAGGCAAAGGGGGGGATGAATAAGGACGCGCCGAGAGTGAAGAGGGTTTATACAAGACCAACAAGAGATGCTGTCTTTGTGGAAAGAGACGGCATTAAGACTGCAGAAGACTTCAAAGATTTCTTGGATTTTGAAGCTTTGCTTATTTGGCATCTTCGAGGAGATGCCGGCAATATAGATTTCCGTTATGGCCCCTTGAATACAAATAACGATGTTAAAGATGGAGAGTTGATAACCATCAATGAAGCGGAGTTCCTTTTAATAAAGGAGCTTGCTAAAGAGTTGGGCAAAGAAAAGATAAAGGGTATATTTGACGACCTCGAGGCAAGGGGGTTGGATAATGGGGAGTTGGGCGTGCTTCTTTATATTTTAATTAAAGATAAAGACACTTACGATCAAATGCTGGATTTTCTCAGTAGGTTGAACTCAATAACGGAGAAGATATATAATTTGGCGGATGAAAAATTCAAACAGATAAATAAAACTCTCAAAACCCTCCTTCCTCCTAAGAAAACCGGTTCTTTAAAATCTGTATTGAAAGATCGCGTAACTTATTCTTCTTTTAAGAATGATTTACAAGATTTTGTAGACACCATTTCTTTGAATTATGGAACCAGATTTAAGATTACGATTCCAGGATTTGGCGGGTCAGGTAAAGTTGCGTTATCTCCTTTGGTATCGCGATCGATTTCGGCATACTCACGATCTTCGCAACAAGTAAAAACAGCTTCTATAGTTAGTCCCGCAAAACCTAATTCGTCTTCTGCTGGCGGTGGGCAAATTCCTGGTTTTAGAGTTTATTAACAAAAATCCCCTCACGGGGATTTTTGGATTTGGTTGAAGAGTTTTGATTTAAGGAAACAAATCTCGCTTAGCTGGAACGACAGATTTATGCTTCGGAGACGTTTATAACCGGAGGAGCTTCGGCAATTTTTTTGGCAATAGAAGCTAACATCTTTTTGTTTTCTTTGAGGTGGGCCTTTGCGGCTTCGACGCCCACGCCAAGTTTCTCGCCTTCGAAAGAATAAGTGTTTCCTGATTTGGCGATGACGTTTAATTTCAATCCGGTTAAAAGTGCGTCGCCTTCATAAGAAATGCCTTCGCCGTATAGAATGTCGAATTCAGCGATTTTAAAAGGCGGGGCGACTTTGTTTTTTACAACTTTCGCGGTTACGCGATTACCGATTATGTCTTCTCCCTTTTTGATTTGAGCGTTGCGGCGCACATCAATTCTTACAGATGAATAGAATTTTAATGCCCGTCCGCCCGGAGTGGTTTCGGGATTGCCAAACATAACTCCGATTTTTTCGCGAAGCTGATTTATAAAAATAATCATTGTTTTGGATTTGGCCGAGATGGCAGTCAATTTTCGGAGGGCTTGGGACATCATGCGGGCTTGGAGGCCCATGTATTGCGCGCCCATCTCCCCCTCAATTTCAATTCGAGGAGTCAAAGCGGCAACGGAATCCACTACGACTACGTCAATTATTCCGGAACGCACCAGACTTTCTAAAATATTTAAAGCTTCTTCGCCGTTGTCGGGTTGTGAAATCAACAATTCTTTGGTTTTAACGCCGATTCTCGCCGCGTATTCAGGGTCCATGGCGTGTTCGGCATCAATGAAGGCCGCCCGGCCGCCTTTCTTTTGCGCTTGCGCCACAACGTTTAAGGCGAGCGTAGTTTTACCGGAGCTCTCCGGACCATAAATCTCTACTATACGGCCTTTGGGCAAGCCGCCGACGCCTAAGGCGAGATCTAGCGAGATCGAGCCCGTGGGGATCGCGTCAACGGATACTCTGGGGGCGTCTCCTAATTTCATGATAGCTCCTTCGCCAAATTTTTCTTGAAGAGACGAGAGGAGGTCGTCTATGTCTTTCTGTGGGTTGGCTTGATTATTTTCTTTTTCTTTATTTTTGGTCATATGGTTTTCGGTTTTTTAATTAATTTATATTTGGTTTGTCGGCTTCTTTTGATGTTTGGGTTTCTGTTTCTTCCGGCGTCTCATAAATAACCTGAACTGTTTTTTTGCTGGATCGACCCAAAAACTTTTCTGCCACTATATCGAACGTATTGTTGCCCTGGTCTAAGAAAAACTCTTTTTTAAATTCTCCGAATTCGTCTACGTATATAGAAGCACCATTTATAGAAACGATATCTTTGGGGTTATCCACTCTTCCTTTTATAATAACAGAAGGGGTATAAGCGGTGGTAAGTTCTTTCAATGGCTCTGATATGGTTATGTTTGGCGTAGCGATCAGTTTATTTCCATTTATAAGCAGGTATATCGCGACCACGATGATTATAGGAATGAGCAGAGGTATTTTTTTACCGGCCGTCTTTATGGCAAAGCGATTCATCGGAAGAGTGTCGTTTATTCCTGACTTTTTAGGGCTCGACTCTCGTTCGTATGTTCGCCAGATTTCTGATTGATCCAACTCCAGTATCTTGCAAACTTTATTTAAGTAACCTCTCGTGTATGGCGCGGCGGGTAATATTTTGTAGTTGCCGTCAATAAACCCGATAATAAAGCGTTCGGGTACGCCGGTTTCTTTGGCGATGTCTTCTGTTTGCATTTCTTTAAAAGACATCGCTTCGCTTATAATTTCTTTTAATAATTTGGGTTCTTCCATATAAAATAAATTCAGGGCCTAGGGTATAGGGTTTAGGGTATATCCTTATTTTTTTAATGAATTTTTACTTTTCCGGTGGGAAGTCAGATTGAACAATATCGCCGCCAATTTTGTCTAAAAATACTTCCCTGGGTTTTGCTCCGTCGCCGGGACTGATTACGCCTTTACCTTCCATTAAGTCGAGCAATCTCGCGGCTCGCGCGTAGCCGACCTTCAATCTTCGCTGAAGAAGAGATGCCGACGCCTTCTTGGCCTCGACTACCGTAGTTACCGCTTCATCATATAACTCATCGTCCTCATCTTGCAAGTAGCTATCAAACATTTCGTCGGCCTTCCCGATGCCTCCGGGAGCGGCTTTTTCTCCTTCGGATTTTATTTGTTGAATAGCTTCGATCTGCGTGTCGACTGTCCCGATGGATGAATTATTTTCTAAAATATAATCGGCGACTTTGTGAATTTCTTCTTCGCTTACATAAGCTCCTTGTATACGTTTGGGTTTTGAAAAATCTTGAGAAACAAAAAGCATATCGCCGCCACCCAGAAGCTTTTCGGCGCCGGAGGAGTCGAGAATGGTTCGGGAATCTATTTGGCTCGCTACCTGGAGCGCCATGCGCGAGGTGATGTTAGCTTTAATTAACCCGGTTATAACTTCAACCGAGGGTCTTTGAGTCGAGAGCACCAAATGTATGCCTGTGGCTCTCGCCATTTGTGCCAGCCGGACGACCGAGGTTTCGATCTCTCTCCCATAGGCGGCCATCAAATCAGCTAACTCGTCGACGACGATGACTATAAACGGGAGTGGAGGGTTGTTAGACTTATTGTAACTTTTTATATCCCTAACGCCCGCGTTTACGAAAGTTTCGTAGCGTTTTTCCATCTCTGATATGGCCCAGCGGAAAACCCCGACTGATTTTTTGCCGTCGGTTATAACGGGAGCGACTAAATGAGGAATGCCTGAATAAACTGAGAGTTCAACTCTTTTTGGGTCTATCAGTATAAGCTGGAGAGTTTCGGGAGAATTTTTGTAGAGGAGCGAGATAAGGAGCGAGTGGATGGCTACGCTTTTGCCGGAGCCGGTCGCGCCCGCGATTAACATATGAGGCATTCTTTCAATATCTCCATAAATTGGCTCGCCGGTTACATCTCGCCCTAAAACGAAAGAAAGCGGCCCTGTGCCCCCGAATTCTTGGAAGCCAAGCATTGTACCCAAGCGAACGATAGCCCCTGTTTTATTGGGGACTTCTATGCCGACTAGAGATTTGCCCGGGATGGGGGCTTCTATTCTTATAGGATGAGCGGCGAGGGCTAAGGCCAAGTCTTGGTTTAAGGCGATGATTTTTGAGAGCTTAATGCCTTCGGCCGGTTTTAGCGTGTAGCGGGTAACTTTGGGGCCGATATTTATTTCTCCCATTTCAACATGGATGCCAAAGCTCTCGAGCGTGCGTTTAATGATATTAGCGTTGGCTCTTACGTCCCCCGAAGTCGGCTTATCGACACTGGTTTTTAAAAGAGCCAAAGGAGGGGCGTTGTAGTTTAATGGTTTATAGGGTTCCTTGGGTTTTTTATTTCTGCCAAGGCCATAAGAAATATTTAAATCATCGCCGGATAACTCATCTTTTTCTTTAACTTTTTCTATTTGAGCGACAGGGGCGGAGGCGAGTTTGGCTTGAGGCTCGTTCAATATCATAGTTTCTTTTTTGCCGTCAGGAGTTTGGACGGTGATGGGTTTTTGTTCCATCTGATGTTTGGCCGGCGTCACTTCAGTTGATTCTTCGTATGATTCATCCGGGTCTTCTTCCGGTTTTTTGAGGACGATTTTGGCGTTTAATGTCATAAATATCGAGGCGATTGATAGACAAGCGGTTAAAATAATAGAAGCCGTATAGCCGAATGGGACTTCCAGGGCGCCGATTACGTTGCCGATTAAACCGCCTCTTTCCGGAAGGATAATATCGATAAACCCCAAGGTGGAAATAATAAAACCGGATACGCCAATCGCAGTTAAGCTCATAAATTTTTGTTCATGAGATATAAGGAGAGATATGGCCACGATACAAGACGCGAGAGGCCATAGATAATATCCCCAGCCAAAAAGATTGGAGAGGACAGAAAATAAAAAATCTCCGGCCGGGCCGGCCTTGCCGAAACTCGCGAGCATTAAAACGGCAGTTATCCCGAAAAGGAGGATAGCTATAACGCTTTTTTGCGTTTCGTGGCTGATCTGCGGGGATTTAACTTCAACTTCGCGATCTATTTTTTCGCGTTTATGTTTGCGTTTCATTACAATAAGTATAATGCAATCAGGCGATAAGGGACAAGAGATAAAAATTCCTCCCTCTGAATAGCTGATAGCTTTTAGCTTATAGGTAAGAAAATCCCTCTCCTCAACGGGCGACTCCCTTTATGAAAGGTAGAATGGGAGATAGCGATTTTTAATGCCTGCGATCTTTGGGAGTTGAATCTATAACATACCACCGGTGCGATCGCACCGGTGGTATGTTATAGATTTGGTTAAAGCGGTTTTTATTATTTACGGCAAAGAGCGTCTTTTGTTGTCAGAGGGTAATGAATAAATCTAAATCTATGGTCTTGCGATGGCCATTGGTCATAGATTGGGGGGAGTGAGGAGAAGGTATAATTAATAAAAAAATGACGCTTTATGCGTCTTATTTTTTATACATTTTATCTTTTATATTTTTTATTTCTATCAGATCGTGACTGTCTTTGTGAGCGGCTATTAATTTGTAGGTTTCGGCGTCAACGTGGATGAATATACCTTTGCCTCTGTAATATATTTTGATAACTTTTTCTTCCTCAAAGACCTCTTCGATGATAGCCGGGTAATAATAATTGTCCTTGGCTATATCATATATATCAACCGCTTTTTCGATGCTTAGAGTCGGCATTTCAGCGGTGGCTTTGGCGTTTATACGATCCTCTTGTCTTTTATGATCATCCATTATTAACCATGCAATCAATCCTATGAAGGCCGAGAATAGCAATAACATAATCGCCCAAACTATCGCCTCACCGGCAGTGGCGCTTTGCAGGTTTTGTTTTGACTCAGCTTTGTTTTTTTGGAGATCTTCTTCTGTGGCGATAATGACTTTCGGAGGTTCGGCTTTAGGTATTTCGGTTTTTGGCGCTTCGATTTTGGTAGGAGCGGACTTTGGCGGAACGGGATTCAATTCATTCAGTTCTTCATTTATCTTTTTAATGTACTCTTTTTCAGTGGTGAGAATTTCTTTTTCTTTCTCAAGTAATTCAAGGGTTTTCTTTTCGGGCTTTTTTTCTTTTTCGCTCATCTTGTCCCCCTCCTGATTTATTATGCCTTTATTATACTAAATCAATTGGGTAAAGTCAAATTTTAGAGACCTGAAATCTAGATTCCAGCGTTTGCTGGAATGACAGATTAGAGATTTTCGAACGGTCTCAATTTTAAAACAAAGTCGGAGGCGCGAAGACTTCACGGGTTTTTAATTCCGCTTTTATCATTTCGCTGGAAAACTTTTGAGGCACCATTAAGTGACCCTGTTTTTTTATGAGGTCATATAAGTCTTTGGTGATTTTAACATCGTTGATGCAATAATCTTCAAGCTCTTTCAAGCGTCCTTCTTTATAAAATTTAATCGCTTCTAAGCCGTGGGAGGTCTTCCCAATATTTAAATTCGTTTTAGCTAAGAGATCTAAGCTTACTCTAAATCCTTGAGTTTCTTCTATTTCTTCTAAAATATCATAGCGTTCCAGAGCGTAAATGTTGAAACCTACTCCGGTATAGAACGGGCTTGCCGGGTCGTAATATTTTTTCATTACCGGAACGTCAAAACGGTTACTGCTGAAGCCGATTAAAAGCCCAGCTCTTTGGAGTAAGCGGCCCAGGTCGGCAAACTGATGCTCAAAGAAAGAATAATATTTATTGTCTTTATACGAATAGACGCCCACAAAAGAGGTCTCTAGCATTTCAATATTGGCTTGGCCTCCAACGTCCGCGAAAGTGTTTTTAGTTTCTATATCGAAGACTAACTTTTCCATAAAGATTTACTCCTTATCAGATAATAACAATACAATAGCATAACAAATGGAATAAAACAAATCTGGGAAGCTCATCTTCCAATATTGGAAGATGAGCTTCCCAGATTGAATTAGAAAAATAGCCCCCCTTTCGGGAGGCATAGAATGTGGTTTAAGTGTGTTTATCCGCAACGCACGAGGCGGCGTAGCTCGCGGGCTTAATCTTGACTTCAAAGTTGTTAGCTCGGATCATACCAACCAGATCTTTGAGCATTGTCTTAGTTTGCCCGACTTCGCCCATATCAAGGTGGATTTCGAAAGAGTAGTTTGGGATAAATTCGCCGGCGGTGATTGCGGTTTCGAACCTGTCTATAAAGGCGTTAGCTATGCTAATTGAGGTCAGAGCTTCTTTGGTGATGCGATCTTTTAAGCTGTTGATGTGGCCGCCGTCTTCGCGTTTGTAGAAGTATCTGGCGCCTTTACCAATGCGGTGAATGACAATAGCCGTTACAAAATCAACGATCCTATCGGTGTCTTTAGTCGAGTTAATGCCGGGAGTATCTGTGCCTAAGGCGATGTTGTATTCAGCTTCGCGATCATCACGCATAAAGCGAATAATTTCATCGATCATGTTTTCAGGGGTATATTGATTTCCTCCAGCATCTTTGAAGATTGTTTTGGTCATGGAGTCTTCCATCCCTCACATATTACATCGGAAAACCAGGTTTGTCAAAACGCTTACATTAGTATAGCGGAAAAAGTTTGGGAAGGCAAATAGTAATTTTCGGAAGTTGGATTTCCGAAAATTATGTTTATCTTAAATCCTTACCTCCTTTGGGGTATTTTCTTTACGAAAGGGAGAAAAAATCCCTCGGCCTCCAGCCACTCCCTTTACGAAAGGGAGAATAAAAAAAGACCGCCGACGTGGCGGTGTTTATTTGGATTTTTATTTGGCGGACATGACAAGGTCAATGGCCGCTCGATAGACTCTGAAAGAGTTTTCTCCGTCTTCGGAATGGGCGCTCGACTCTAAAAATACCTTTTGATGGGGTGTGGGCTGGTGGAGGTCTTGTGGCTCCACCCATTTGGCCTCGACCACTATATTGGCCGGGTCGGCCCCACACTCCGGTGTCATTTCTTCGTCAATCTCAGCTTCAAACAGGTGGTGAGTGATATAATCTCCGCCCACAATAGAACGACCACCCCTATCCCTTTTCCATTTTTTGATGGGCTTGATATAGACAAGTTTAGACTCGATCGCATCGGCGATCTTCCCCCCTACTTCCTCTCGGACTTCTCTGATCGCGGCTACAGCGGGGCTTTCGTCATCTTGCATACCACCTCCTGGGATGCCCCAGCCGGTGTCTCGCCAATCGTCGTTGGGTAGTTTAGCTCCTTTATTTAGCACTACAAGGATTTTCAACTTTCGACCAAGCCAAATTCTTACATAAACCCTTCTACCCGTTTCAATGCCATATGATTCGATTTCCGGCTCTGTTTCACGCATTTTGTCCCCCACACCAATGGCCATGTTTGTGAAAGAATGCTTCGATTAGACCATCTAATCGTTACGTGTATATTATAGCATACATGATGATTATTTGTCAAATTTCTAAAATGATGATATAATTGGCTTATTATATGGCTGAAAACATGAGAAAAATGTATATGGATTACGCGGCTTCTACCCCTATGGATAAAAGGGTTTTTGCGGCCATGGAGCCCTTTTTTACTAAGAATTTTGGCAATCCCAGCTCTTTGCATCAATTTGGTCAAGAAGCATCCCGGGCAGTATTTGGTGCGAGGTCGGTTATCGCCGACTCATTGGAGGTTGATTATAAGGAAATTGTTTTTACGGGATCGGCCTCGGAGGGGAACAATTTAGCTCTCCGCGGGACGCTACGAGCTTGGGTACAGGGTACAGGGTACAGGGTACAGGGTATGGAAAACAAAAAACCAAAGATTATTATTTCATCAATAGAGCATGAGTCAATTTTAGAAACGGCCAGGGATTTAGAGAGAGAAGGTGTCGAAGTGGTTTATCTGCCGGTTTCTAGAGAAGGGATTGTTGATTTGAATAAATTAAAAGAAGCTCTTGATGAGAGGACGGTTTTGGTTTCGGTTATGTATGCCAACAATGAGATTGGAACGATACAACCTATTTCTAAAATTTCGGAAATAATCCGAAATTTTAGAAGTTCAAAGTTCAAGGTTCAAAGCTCAAAGCAAAATGATAACAAAGATCACTCCTCTACAACCTACAACCTACAACCTACAACCTATCCACTCTTCCACACTGACGCAGCGCAGGCGTTTCAATATTTAAATTGCAAGCCCGATGATTTGGGGGTGGATTTAATGACTTTGTCGGCGCATAAGATTTATGGGCCGAAGGGGATAGGGATGCTTTATATTAAAAAAACAAAAAAACAAAAAAACAAAAAAACAGGCGCGCAAGAGGATTCTATTTCGCCGATTATAACCGGGGCGGGGCAAGAAATGGGGATGAGAGCTGGGACGGAAAACGTGCCGTATATCGTGGGGTTTGCGGAGGCGATTAAGCTAGCTGATAAATTAAGAGCAGAAGAAGGGGAGAGAGTGGGGAAGTTGAGGGATGAGTTGTGGGATGGGGTACGGGATTTGGGTAAAGAGACGATAGAACTCAATGGCTCATTGGAACATCGCTTGCCGAATAATTTGAATTTTTATTTTCCGGGCCATAAGGCGCATGAATTGCTTATTGCCTTAGACGTGCGCGGCATTGCGGCTTCCTCCGGATCGGCATGCAATTCAAGAACTACCGAGCCGTCAGCTACTATTTTGGCTTTGGGCTATTCAAAAGAAAGAGCGATTTCCAGTTTGCGTTTTAGTTTGGGGCGAGAGACTTCCGCGGCTAATATTAATAAATTAGTTACGGAATTAGAGAGTATTGTTCATTCGTCATAATTAATTTGCTATAATTAAATAAAAGTCGAATAACATTTTGAATTTTATAAAAATACAATATGGATCAACCAATGGGAGGCGCAATGGAAGCGCCGGTAAAAAAGGGATTGCCCAAGTGGGTTAAAATTCTTTTGGGTCTTGGAGTTATCGCGGCTATAATTGTGGCTGTCGGGTTTGTGGCTACCGGAGGAGCGGCTAAAGTCGCCGATCAGCAAATTGCCCTTATGAAGGCGGGGGATATAGAAGGAGCTTATAATTTAACCTCAAAAGCGTTTCAGGCTGCCACAAGCCTATCTCAATTTGAAGATTTTGTGAGCCGAGCCACTCCTTTGTCTAAATATAAGGAATATAGTTTTACAGAAAGGAAGATTGAGGGTGACGCGGCTACTTTATCAGGAACGACCATGGGAGAAGATGGGACGGTATATAAGTTGGAATATAGGTTGGTTAAGGAAGATGGAAAATGGAGAATTCTCGGAATAGACGTTAACGTCCAATAAGTAAAAAATAAATGCGATAAACAAGTCCATCGCGAGGCGGTAAGATTTAGCCTCGCTCAAGACTTGTTTATCGCATTTATTTTTTATTTAAACTTAGGGAGAATAAATTCTTATTCCTCCTTTTTAAAGGAGGTGCCCGAGTCTTCGAGGGTGGAGGATTTGGTTTTAGAAATCCCTCCCCGCTATCGCGGTACTCCCTTTACGAAAGGGAGAATAAATCCCCCCATTCGAGCACTCCTTTCCCGCGCTACGCCGAAGGCTTCTGCGAGGCGAGTAGGAAAGGGAGAAAAAGAGGTTTATTGTTGACAATCTTGTCAAGTTTTTGTTATAGTGTGTGGCAGGTATGGATTGGGGGGAGAGGAATGAGAGTGGAACTTCCAAGAGCGTGTCGGGGTAGTGAGATATTGGATGCTTTTAGGCGAGCGGCTCAAATAAATCCCTCCAGTTTTTATAAGTGGACATTGAAAGATTTAGAGGGGACAACGGAATATAGCTCTTCGTTGTCGCAGTTTGTAACAGCAAAGGGAGTTGACGTAATAAGGAACGAGTTTTACAAATCGCGTAAATATATTTTTTGGGGAGAAGAAGAGGTGGGGTGGATGGAGAATAGAGATGAAGTGATTCGTTTAAATCCGGTTAGAGAAGATTTTTATTATAATGTAATTGATATTGGAATTAGTGTTTATGTAAGCGAAAAAGATGAGCTTCCTCTGCGAGATGGTTGGTATGACGCATTAATAACTTCGTGTCTTAATCATCAATATTCACCGATACTCAAGAATTATAAGCCGGTTTTTGAAGAGATTCTTACCAAGATGATTGAAATTTTGAAAGAATCTTCAAATGGGACGATGAAGGTCGATGGGTTAGAGGTTGAGTCCAAGGTAAAGAAGGGTCCGCCTCCGCCGATTATTCTTCCAAATGTTGCATATCCGGATGCCCCGTATGGAGATTGATTATCTTGCAGAGAGAGTGGGGAGGGAGAGAATGTTTAGCAAACGAAGTCGATTGATACTGGAAGTGGGTTGTGGAAATTGGCCATTGCCTATTGCTAGGTCTTTTATGTTAGCCGAGCCCACTAAATATGAACCGAGAGTCACGCTGATTTTGGATGAGTATGCTGATTTGACAGCAGGAGATGAGTTTATTTGCATAGATAAGAATGAAGAGTCGATTAAATTGGCAACGGAGAGACTCGAAGAATTGGCGAAGCAAGATTTATCAATTAACAAATCAAGGATTGTTTTAAAATTTGGGAATGGCGCGAAATTAAGTTTTGCCGATAAGTCAGTTGATGTTGTAGCTTTTAATGATGTTTTTTCTGCTCCATATCCGGGCGCTACGCCGTGCTTTGAGCCTTACCCAGAAGAAACTTGTATCAGTGATAAGAATAAGCGAAAAATGATCCGTGAGGCTTTGAGGGTTTTAAAAGATGGCGGGGTGCTTTTCATCGGAATTCATCTTACTCCGTGCTATGCCACAAAAACTATGGAATGGATTGAGAATGAGCTTGTTAAAACCGGCAGAATTCAATTAATTAAACAGTGTGGTGAATTTGTTGGCAGAAGCGATAATTGGCATTTATACCAAGTCGCTTTTCAAAAGATGCCGGCTCATATCGTCAAATCACCGGAGGTGATACCCTGGACCGAGAGACAGAGAGAATATATTAGAGAGTATGCGGCGAGTTGGGATGATTTGTTGATGTATTAAATCTAGCAATAATTATACCACTTGCATTTTTAAGATAGATAGATTACTATATGACCGAAAGGCTAAAAGGCTAGAAAAGGAGACGTCGTGGCCAAGAAAATCTACTCTTTCACCCCTCATGCGCATAAGAAAGCTCACGCGGCGGTTCAGGTTACAAAACCTAAGGCTAAAAGACTGCCTAGCGTTCATAATCCTGAAACCTTAGCTCTTCTTCGTGTGGTGAGGTGGGGCCGCAGTAGCATAGTAGATAGGTTGTAGCAATAGAAAGCAGAAAGAAGAAGATAAAAAGAAATATCCCCCACCCATCACCCACCTTTTGCGAAAGAGGGAGGAGCGAGGAGGGGGATTTTATTTTAGCAATCTCGTTGACAGAGTGCTAATTCGTTTGTTATGTTATAATGAAATTAAAATGAAACAATTCAATCGTTTCACTATAAAAGCTCAAGAAGCGCTACAGAACGCGCAAGATTTGGCGGCGTCAAAAAATCATGGAGAATTTAAAGCTCTGCATCTTTTGGCGGCGTTGTTAGATGACGATCAGTCGCTCGTTCACCCGTTGCTTTTGAAATGCGGTGTTAATTTAGACGCCCTAAATCAAGCGGTGGATATTGAGCTCCAAGCCGCGCCTAAGATTTTTGGCAACGGCAATGTGTCGCAGATGTATTTATCCAATGAGTTGATGCAACTTTTGGATAAAGCCGCTAAAATCGCTTTATCGCAAAAAGATGAGTTTGTTTCTTGCGAGCATTTGCTTATGGCAATATCCGATGCTAATTCTTCGGCTAAAGGGCTTTTGGAGAAATTTGGTTTTAAAAAAGAAGCGGCCATGCGAGCGTTGGCGGGTTTACGGGGTTCGGCGCGCGTAACAGATGAAATGCCCGAGACAAAGTTTCAGGTTCTTGAAAAATATGCCGTTAATATGACTGACAGAGCCCGCGAAGGGAAACTTGACCCGGTTATTGGGAGAGAAGAAGAGCTCCGCCGTGTTATTCAAGTGCTTTCTCGAAGAACTAAAAACAATCCGGTTCTAATAGGGGAGCCGGGGGTTGGAAAAACAGCGGTAGTTGAGGGTTTGGCGCAAAAGATAGTTTCGGGCGATGTGCCTGAAACATTAAAAGACAAAGAAGTCATCTCCCTTGATTTGGGGTTGCTTATTGCCGGCACGAAGTTTAGAGGTGAGTTTGAAGACCGCTTGAAGGCGTTTATTAATGAGATTAAAAACAGCGCCGGACGGCTTATACTATTTATAGATGAAATTCATATGATTGTGGGCGCGGGCGCAGCCGAAGGCGCGATTGACGCTTCTAATTTATTAAAACCATCGCTTGCAAGAGGCGAGCTTCATGCCATAGGCGCTACAACCATCAGAGAATATCAGAGACATATTGAAAAAGACCCGGCGTTAGAGAGGCGATTTCAACCGGTTATGGTTGAGGAGCCCACTATTGAAGACGCGATTTCAGTTTTGCGGGGCATTAAAGAAAAATACGAAATTCATCATGGTCTTCGCATCAGCGATGAAGCCATTGTTTCTGCTGTTAATTTGAGCGCCAGATATATAACTGACAGGTTTTTGCCCGATAAGGCGGTTGATTTGATTGATGAAGCGGCGGCGGCGAGGCGTTTGGCGACCGAGAGTTTGCCCCGAGAAATTGATAAGATGCGGAAAGAAATCATGAGTTTTGAGATCGAAAAATCGGCGCTTTCTAAAGAAGCCGGCATTAAAAATAAAGAGCGCGTTAAGGTAATTAATGAAAAGCTTAAAAAATTAAAAGAAGAAAATGACGCGCTCTCCGGCAAATGGCATGCTGAAAAAATCGCTTTTGAAGATTTGCATAATCTGCGCAGACGCATTGATGATTTGAAGCGTGAAGCCGAGATTGCTGAGCGAGCCGGAGATTTAGAAAAAGTGGCGCAAATACTCTACGGCCAATCGCCGTTAGCTGAAAAAGAATATAAAGCTTTCGAGAAAAAATATTTTGTCGCGAGAGGCAAAAAGAAGTCGGCTGATAAATTTATCAAAGAAGCGGTGGATGAGGAAGATATTGCCGCGGTCGTCGCTCGTTGGACGGGGATCCCCGTTTCTCGCATGCTTGAATCTGAAAACAATAAAATCGCAAGAATTGAAGAGGTTTTGAAGTCCAGGGTTGTGGGGCAAGACCCGGCTATCGTGGCCGTATCCTCGGCTTTGAGGAGAGCGCGGACCGGATTAGCCGATGAAAACAAGCCATTTGGATCATTTATGTTTTTGGGGTCAACCGGAGTAGGTAAAACCGAGCTCGCGCGCGCTTTGGCTGAATTTATGTTTAACGATGAAAAGTCATTGATCAGAGTTGATATGTCTGAATATATGGAGCGGCACGCTGTTTCTAAACTCATCGGGTCGCCCCCGGGCTATGTCGGTTTTGAAGATGGCGGGCAATTAACAGAGATTGTAAGGCACAGGCCTTATAGTTTGATTTTGTTTGACGAGATAGAAAAGGCGCATCCGGAGGTATTTAATATTTTGCTTCAAGTCTTGGATAATGGCCGGTTAACAGATGGCAAGGGCAAGATGGTTAATTTTAAGAATTGCATTATTATTATGACCTCAAACGTCGGGAGTCATTACTTTAAGGAGATGTCTACGTTGGGTTTTGCTTCGGAGTCGGATAAGGAGTCAATTTCTCGAAAAGAAGAGAGTTTTAGATCTAAAGTTCAAGTCTCTTTAAAAGAGCAGTTTAAGCCCGAATTTTTGAATCGCGTTGATGAGATAATCATATTTAATTCTTTAAAGAAGGAGAATATCCAAGACATCGTAGAGATTCATCTCAAAAAGCTGGAGAGCAAATTAGCCGAACGAAATATTAAAGTTGTGATTGATCCTTCTGTGAAAGATTATATAATCCAGAACGGCTTTGACCCGGAGTATGGAGCGCGGCCCATCAAGCGTTTGATACAAAAGGCCATACTTGATAAGCTGGCTGATAAGATAATCCGTGGAGAAATTAAAGAAGGTGGAAAAGTTAAAATCGGTTCTCAAGAATCCGCGATTAGCATTACTGCTTAAATCTTTTATTTTCGCGGTTTTGGTTAATTGGTTTTTGATGAAGGGCGGGGGATTTGCCCCGTCGATTTTGCTTTTGGGCATTTCGGCTATTTTATACCTTAAGCCGATTTTTAACAGTCAAGCATTCGCCCGGTCTTTGGGCGTGCTTTTGGCTATTATAATATTTTTGCCGCAAATGATTGTAGCCGCGGGCGCGCTTATCGGCTATGACATAATTTATGGCTATCGTTTGCCGGCAGTGATTTTATTTTTTATATTGTTTTGGATTATTTTGGGCTTAAAAGAATTGATTTTAATACATAGAAGATGGTGGCATTTGATAGTATCGGAAATTTTATTTTATATATCAGCCATATTTTACTTTGCCTCTCCTAAGAGCAACGGCGTGGTTACAGAGACTATTTTTTTGGCGACGGTTGCTTTTTTGCTTTTCAGCGAATTAGCCGAGATACATACTAAAGTCCCTAGGCGTTACGCTACCGTTGGCGGGTTGGTGTTTGCTTTGATTGCCTCGGAAGGCGCGTGGGCGGCGAGTTTGTTGCCCATAGGTTTTTTGAGCTCCGCTAATTTAATCGCTATCGGGGGCTTCATATTTATAGAATCTTTGATTTTGTTTTACAGCCGTAAGCTTGATATCCCGACTATAATTAACAGGTTTTTAATTTTGTTTTTGTTGGCGATAATGATTTTGGTGTTTTCGAGGTGGAGACTATAAACAGAATATCAAAAATTAAATATCAAAAATAAAAAATTTTACATTTATATTTTTTGTTATGTGATGCTGTTGACTCGGTCATGTAGTTTTCTTAATATGTAACTGATGATTAATTTTACTCAAAAAGCGCAAGAGATTAGCCACGCGTTGGTACGCGTAGCGGTTTATATAAGGCGAAGAGATTTGCGATGGAGGATAGAAAATCTTTCTTTCGATTTGATGGACTTAATCCACAAGCGAGATTATGAACAAGTGGTTTTGACGATTGATTCCCTCTCGGGGTTTTTGAAATTGGGCGCCGCGCTCTATGAGGTGGAAACTATTAATTCAAGAATTATTTTGGGAGAGTTAAGTCTTTTAAATGCTCGCATTAGGCAGTTATTTGGATTGGATAAAATATCCGATGCCAGTGTTTTGTTTTCGACCACTGATCATGACGGCTTTGGCTCAATAAAAAAAGATGACGGTTTGGATAAGCGGGATGTGGATAGCGATTCTGTTAATAATGAATTGGCAGATGTTAAGTTATCGGAAATAAATAATGCGGCAGTTGATATTCGGCAATCGGCAATTCCAGCGCAAGAGTCAGAACAAACCGGCAATATTGAAGAATTAGGCAATGCGGCAATAAGTGAGGTGGCAACGGATGTTAATGCCGGCGTTGCCGCAGATCTTTCAGAGAATGCCGTATTTAGCAGGCCTGATATAGGCACGGTAATTATAGGCAGCACCATTAGGCAAAATGCTATTTTAGATAAGATAAAAGCGATGTCCCAGAAGGATGGCTCGGGATATATGACCGGTTGCAGGATGAAAGATTTGATGGCCGCATTTTCTGAAGTGAGCGAGAGGACTCTGAGGTATGATTTGCAAAAGCTCGTGGGCAGGGGATTAGTCGAGAGAATGGGCAATGGCGGGCCATCGTCTGTATATGTAATAAAATAAAACACCCTTCGTTATCTCTTTATGTAGGCCCCAAAACCAGCTTTTGGCTTCACTAGCTTATTAGCTGATTGGTATAGGGTTTTTATGAGATAGTAAGATCTCAAGTTGATAAAGTTTGAGATGTTTGCTATATTAAGATAATAGTAAAAGAATCAGTTCATTTTTGCTTCGGAAGTGAGGCTGGAGCGAAAATTGTTTTTTTAATTAGCTTTAATTTATTTTGAGGCCTCACATTCATTTGTGGGGCTTTTGTTTGTATGAGAATGGCGCTTTACGAATGAGTTTACGAGAGTTGAGATAGAAGCTATAAAATTGTGCATGAAAAGGTGACGTTTGTGCGCAATTCCGTAGCTTCAAAATATATCGAATATTTTGAATGTTTCCGGATGGAGTTTGTAATTTGACTATCCTAATAGCTTGGGTCGATCCGAGTCTTTGCCTCAAAAACAAGGACGGAGAGTGAGGGGTAGTTGGGATGTATTAAAAATTAAATTTAGTTTCAATTATTAAGTAAAAATATATGGGTAATAAATTAACAAGGAAAATTGCTTCAGTTGTGGTTTCGGCCGCGACTGTGGTATCGCTTTCTGGGTTAATGCCATTAGCAGCGCACGCGCAGGTTTCCGACTTGCAGGCGCAAATTAATGCATTACTCGCCCAGATAGCATCACTTCAAGCCCAGTTGGCCGCTCAAGGTGGCGCTCCGGCAGCCGGTGGAGCTGATGCGTGCTTCGCTTTCTCCCGCAACCTCACTGTGGGATCAAGAGGAGATGACGTAACAGCTTTGCAAGGTTTTTTGGCTGCGCAAGGCCATTTGAGTGTTTCTCCGACTGGATACTTTGGTCCATTGACCAAAACTGCTTTGTCTAAGTTCCAATCAGTGAAGAGCATTGCTCCCTCAGTTGGATATTTTGGTCCTATATCAAGAGCTAAAGTCGGTTCGATGTGCGTTCCTGCCAGCGCTCCGGCCCCAGCTCCAGCCCCAGCTCCAGGCGCAGGTCCAGCTCCGGTTTCAGTAGGTTCCGGTTTGACTGTTAGGCTTTCCGCTCAACAGCCAGCCGCGACTATTGCTCCGGCTTCCGCTTCCAGAATTCCTTTTACCAACTTTGATTTAGTTAACGCCACAGCAGCAGACGTCTCTGTTAGCTCTATTATTGTTGAGAGAACTGGTTTAGCTGAAGACGCCGCCTTCTCCGGTGTTTTGCTTTTGGATGATAAAGACGCTCAACTTGGCTTAGCTAAGACTTTGAGCTCTGATCACCGAGCGACCATTGGCGAAGCCTTCGTCGTGAAAGCCGGTGAATCTAAGAAGATGGTTGTTGCCGGTAACCGCGCCGCAGCCGCTTCTCGTGGTGGTCAAACTGCTTCGTTCTCCGTTGTTGGCGTTAATGTCGCCGCCGGCGTAGTTTTGAACGCAGTCTTCCCACTCGTTGGCGCTACTCATACCATTAACGAAACTCTGACCATTGGTTCAGTCGTTATGGCAAGAGCCGCTGATGATCCGGGAGCCAGTCAGTCGAAAGAGGTGGGAACGAAAGATTATATCTTTTCATCCCTTCGTGTTACTGCTGGTTCAGCTGAAGATATTTACTTGAAGTCCATCAGGTGGAACCAAACCGGTTCAGCTGGTGCAACGGACTTGGGTGACATCAAGACTTATGTTGATGGCGTTGGTTATGACACAACATTGAGCTCTGATGGTAAGTACTACACATCAGTATTCCCAGGAGCCGGTATCTTAATTGAGAAAGGATTCTCAAAGAATGCCGGTATCAAGGGCAATATAATCGGTGGATCCGCGAGAACCATTGACTTTGATGTAGCTAAGAGAACTGATCTTTATGTTGTTGGCAAGCTTTATGGTTATGGCATTATTCCGCCAGCTACCGGAGCTTCAGTCCCAACAGCTGATACAGCCGCATTTAGCTCATCTGAAGATCCATGGTATGACGCCGCTCAAGTAACCGTTAACCCGGGTACTATGACAGCATCAGCTGATCCGGATGTAGCCGCTCAAAACATCGCTCTTAATTTGGCTGATCAGTCATTGGGAGGATGGACAGTAGATGTGAAGGGTGAATCTATCACAGTCGGTAGCTTAGTATTCAACTGGTCATTAACCAACAACGCTGGCGCTGCTCCAGCCGGAACGGATTTGGACAACGTCAAGTTAGTTGATGGCACAGGCAAGGTTTTGGCTGGTCCTATTGATTTTGCCGGCTCCGGAACTTCCGGCACCGCAACATTCACAGACACCATTACTTTCCCGGTTGGTATCACTAAGTTGAAGATGCTTGGTAAGCTCGCGACAAATTTCGCTAATAACGATACCGTCCGTGCTTCATCAACCCCAAGCTCTGACTGGACAACAGTTACAGGTGTGAAGACTGGAGTTACAATCACTCCAAGCCCGACATCAGCTGTTTCCGGAAACATCATGACTGTTAAAGGTCCTGCTGTTACCATCAGCGTCGCGACAGTTCCAATTTCACAGACTGTCATCGCTGGTAAGACACAGTTTGAGTTTGCCAGATATATTTTAGACACCTCATCGTCCGGTGAAGATCTCCGTTTGGTTTCGTTCCCATTGGAATATAACCTTGGCGGCGGTTCAGCCACTGATTTGACAAATTGTCAGATCGTTGACGGTTCTGTGTCTATTACTACTGGTAGCAACGTTGTTAACCCGTCAGCCGCAGGTTCATCCACTTCGTTTACTCTTGACGGTCTTGGCTTGACCTTAGTAAAAGGCGCTTCCAAGCAGTTGTCATTGAAGTGTGATATTCGCGCTGGTTCAACTGGCCGATACACTTGGGGTTATGATGGTTCATCGTCACCGTCACCGACTGGTTTGGTATCAGGTCAGTCAGCCACTGTTACTGAAAATGACAGCGCTGGCCAGACTATGATTGCCGCGGCCGCCGGTACTTTGAGTGTTGCTTTGGATTCTTCCTCGCCGGCTTACGCAGTCGCGTCTCCTGGTCAGGTTGTTGAATTGGCAAGATTCAAATTCAGCGCTACCAACGAGGATGTTGATATCAAGCAGGTTGCGTTACAGCTCTCCGGAGTTGCCTCCAACACTGCCGTTGACCTCGTTGATCAGAAAGTTGAATTGTATGATGGCGCCGTTAAAGTTGGTGAAGCCGTGTTCTCAAGCATTGACTTCGCTACCTCTTCAGCTATCACAGGCTTCCGTGTTGCAAAAGATGGTTCAAAGGTCTTGATCGTTAAAGGTACTATTTCCGGAATTACAACTTCTGGTCCGTTAGTACGTTCTGGCGATCTCTTGATCGTTGACTACGATGGAAACAACACAGGCTTGACTGGTAACTACGGAACAGGCGTGTCATCCGGCGCAACTATCGCTCCGACTGGAGCGGATTCAGCTTCTAATGGTGCACGCATCAATAGAGCTTATCCGACCCTTTCTAAAGTTGATTTGAGCTCGAGCGAGAGATTGCTTACTGCCGGTGATGATAAGAGCTTGTATAAGTTTAAAGTCACTGCCAACAATGGTGATGTGGCTGTATACAAGTGGACGTTCAGCGTCGCTTCATCAACCACAAAAGGCGGTGGAGCATACGCTACAACCTCTAAGTTCTCATTGTTTGTCTTTACCAACGATTCATTCAGCACACCGGATTCTAACTACAACAGCAGCGCAAATCCTGCCGGTCTGATTAACTCCGGAAACTGCTCCGACGGTCAATCCCCAAATACTTCGAACGGTAGATATGGCGGTAGCTTAGGCTCTGGTAGCGTAGGCGTAGAAGTCTTTGTTGACAGGACAGGATGCAACAGCGCTACAACTTCGCTGATTATCCCGTCCGGATCGTCTCGATGGTTCAGACTTGCTGGTTCTGTCGGAACATTAGCTCCGTCAGGAACTTCAGAAAGCATTCAGGTTCAACTTGAAGGCGACTCCGCTTTCCCGACAAGACATATAGCTGGTGCTACTTCTTCTGGCGACATGGGTCGTTCCGGTTCACCTGATACAGGAACAGGCACTGCTGATACTGGCGTTGATACGGATACACACGATGACTTCATCTGGTCTCCGATTTCAACAACCACTACCAACACCATCTTTGACCTTGACTGGACAAATGGTTATGGAATAGTTGGCTTGCCAGGAAGCAATATGTCTCCTGAAACGTTGAGCAAATAGTCTTTAGGGAACTTGAGATTCTCTATAGATTAACAAGAGCCCCCGCAAGGGGGCTTTTGTATAGAAAAAATAAATTTATGGCGGATTTCTTTGTTGCTCCTCGTCGAAGTACCGCTAAGGGTACATCTCCTCGGAGCGCCTCGAAATCCGCACATAAATTTATTTTTTGATAATTTTATTGTTTGTCTAATTTAACGTTTTTGAACTCGGCTCAAAATGAAGTTGAATTGAATGTAGTAGATTATCCTACTACTTGATTTGGGATTTGCCTACTATTGGTGTAATATGTTCTATATGACAAAAACTGATTTTTTAAAGACTGTTTCAAATCCTAAGTTTTTACTGTTCACTATTTTGCTGGTAGGGGGGTTGTTGAGATTTTGGGGATTGGGGTCGGCTGAAATTTTTCATGACGAAGGTTTTTATACTTTCAGGTCTTTCGGATATTTGGATTACATCCAGAACGACGATCAGACAACCCCTATTCAGTGGTTTAGAGACAGCGCCTTGCCCTCTTGGACTAAGTTGTCGTTTCACGACCATCCGCCGTTGTATTTTTTAATACAGCACTCATCTTTTATAATTTTTGGCGATTCGCTTGGGGCGGCTAGATTGCCATCGGCGGTTTTCGGCACTTTGTCTATCTTGCTTTTGTATTTTATAGCTAAGCGGATATTGAAAAATGAATATGGCGCGTTAATTGCCGCCGCAATTTTCAGCATAACCCACGTTCATGCATGGGTCTCGCGCTCAAGTTTAATGGAAGGCGTTCAATTATTTTTTATTCTCTTAAATATTTTATTTTTTATTAAGTTTTTAGAGAATCGAAAATATTTTTATTTGTTTGGCGTGACGGCGGGTTTGATGCTTCTTACCAAGTATACGAGCTTGTTTTTGATACCGGTTTATTTTATTTACGCGATTATTTCGAGGAGAGATATTTTTAAATCCGTAGAACTTTATGCCGCCACAACAATGGCTTTAGTAATATTTTCTCCGGTTATTTATTATAATTATGAGCTTTACAAATTCACCGGCCACTTTGACTTGCAGTTGGCTTATTTGTTGGGCGAAGAGACTCCTGAATGGAGGGCGTCATTTGGTAAAGTTCAAGACCCTTTTTCGGATATTGGGATTAATATGTTAGCGATGTACTCTATTCCATTTTTAGTTTTATTTTTGTTGGGCGTTATTTATTCCATATTTTCATTTAAAAAGTTGGGAAATAATTGGATCATATTTGGTTGGTTATCCATCGCCTTCATTGACATCATGCTTGTGGCTATTGGGTCGGCATATAGGTTCTTGTCTTTATATTCGATATTCGCGGTATTTTTCGTGGCATTAGGTTTATATTTTATAAGAGAGAAGGTTGCGGATAAATATCTCACAACCGTAATTGTTTCAGCTTTTCTGATTTATGAAGTATTTTTCCTTGTTGATGGTTTATTTTTGACTTTTCCGGATTTTGGAGTCAAAAAGCTGGATGATTACCTATCCACCGCTACCTACGGCAAGAGATCGTTGGGCATTCCGCAGTCGCCCAACAGGCACCTTGACGCGATAATTAAAAAATACGCATTGAGGTTACCTGAAGGAGATAAATATATAGCTATTATTTATGATGAGAATATTGCCTTGTCTTCTAAGTTGTGGTTGTTTGGAAGGAGGACTATGTATAAAGGAATAACCGCCATGACAACTAAGTTTTTTAGATCAGTAATGCAGGAGAAAGGTCTGGATTTTTTCAAAGACTATGAGATGTACTTTGTGAAAGCCTCGCCGCACACCTCTTTGAATCCTAATTTTAGCACTAATGACGCGGAGATTTTTGAGAATTTTTTGGTGAATGAGTTGAGTATTCGGCCGCATGAGATTATATACGGGCACAAGAGCTTGCCAATGTTTACGGTGTATAAGTTTAAGTTATAGATTCTTTCTGTCATTCCAGCCGATGAGCTGGAATCCAGGCAGACCCTGGCAACTCTGGATCCCAAATAGACTAAGAAGCCTTTTGGGATGACATCGTTTTTTTCTGTCATTCCTGTGAAAACAGGAATCCAGATGCGGATAAGTCTGGATGATAATAAAATAGCGTTCTATAATATTTGTAGGTTAGCATTATGCTATAATTGTAGTAATGACTAAATTTTCTTTAAAATTGGCGAGCTGTTTGTTGTTTCTGATATTTCTGCTTGTATTTTCCGTAGTGTATTCAGAAGAATTTAGTTTTAATAAGAATCTTTATTTTGGCTTGAAGAATGATAGTGATGTTACACGGCTTCAGCAATTTTTAACTGATGAAGAGTTTTATAACGGTCCGGTTAATGGCAACTTTTTCTCATTAACTTTGGCCGCGGTTAAAAAATTTCAGGAAGCGCGGGGGATTATACCGGTTCTGGGGTATGTTGGGCCTAAAACTCGCGAGATATTAAATAAAGAATTAGTAGCCAAAGCGCTTCCTAAAACACCGGAGGATATTTCTAAACTTATCAATGATCTTTTGGCGCAAGTTAAAAAATTAGAAGAGCAACTGGCCGCGGCGAAAGTGGCAGAGGATGCCCAGAAGGTTGCGCCGGTTCCCGCTCCAGCTCCAGCTCCAGCTCCAAGTCCTGTGCCGGCTCCGGCGCCCGCGCCTAAAACAGACCTGGATAGCTCTCTTAAGATAGTAATTAGCTATCCATCTGTCACGCTTAACACCTATGATAATGTTACTATCACAGAGTTTAAGATTAGCGACGATGTCTTGGGAGAAAAGGTGGCTATAAAGAGGATTAAATTTACCAATAACGGCACTTTAAATTCCGCTTTCTTTACCGATTTGAGATTAGTTAATTCTAAAAATGGCATAGTTGTTACTACAACCCCCGCTCCCACTAATGGAGCTATAGAATTTAAATTCATCGAAGACGCCGCCAAGCTTGACAAAGGGCTTATGGTTTCTGATAATACCTATAGTATTATGACGAGTTTTAGAACACCCAATACCACGGAAAAGCAGAAAGTTCGCCTTGATATCATGTCTGCCGCTGATATTGACGCTTTCGATTTTAACGACTTAGAAAGAAAGGCCTTGGTTACCAAATCAAATACTTTCCCTATCGTGGGCCCGACTATTACTCTGCCCTAGCTGTCGCCGCTCACTAACCAGGCGAATTTACCTGCCCGCCATTGGCCTGAGCCTGCAGGCGACCCGCCCGCCATCGCAAGCCGTCAGGCGTTGCGGGCGGGTGGCAGGCGGGCGAATAATTACGAACATACGAATAAATACTTGGTAACTTCTCGACTCCGCTTTGCTGCGCTCCCGATGCTTCGATCGGGACGGGTCGAAGGATAATTATTTTTCGAGCGAGCGATGTTTTAGAGCGAATCGATAGTTCGACAAGCCGACTACAGGGAAATATACAATATATGAAAAAAATAATTTTAGCTGTTTTTTTAGTTTCAATTTTTGGAATAGGCGCTTGGTACGCGCAGGAAAAATTTAAGGGATTATCGTTAAACAACGAGGACGTTACAAGCGGCGAAGTTAATGATGGCTCGAATGCGGCGAATATGGGCGATGATCTAATTAAATCAAAATTTTCTAAATCAGAACCCGACCTTTTGCAAGAGGAGGCCATAAGATTGGCTAGGCGGCCAATAATCGCGGTTGGCGGAATATCAGAAACTTCTTTGGCTAGCGCCAAGGCGAAAATTAATAATGCCGTAAATTTGATCGAAGCCAATTATGACTACGATGCCTCGTGGCTTGAGTTGGGAGCTTATAGAAGAATGATTGGCGATAATGACGGCGCTTTGGAGGCGTGGCATTTTTTGTCGAAAATTCGTCCCAATGCTTTTGTTGCTTATCATAATATCGGCGATTTATACGCGTTTACTATTCGCGATTATGATCAGGGTGAAAAGTATTTGTTAAAATCTATCGCTGTGGGGCCCGGTAATATACAAGGGTATATGGCTTTGACTAATTTATATTCCATTCCTGAATTTGGCAAGCAAGAAGAGGCGCCCAAGGTTTTACTTAAAGGAATAGCCAATAATCCTGAACATTCTGACCTTTACTTAATCTTAGGAGGTTACTACAGGGATAACGGCGATATAGCCAACGCTATTTTATATTTTGAAAAGTCTTTGCTTCTGGATCCGGGTAATGCCCGCGTAAGAGAGGAGGTTAGCGCTTTGAAGGCCCGACAATAATGAATGCGAATAATTCTTTAGGTTACAAGTTTTTTTGGGGAGCGATACTCGCTATCGCTCTTTTTTGGCGTCTTTGGGGAATTGGGAGCCAAGATATTTTAGGGGATGAGGTGGCTTATTCATTCAGGGCGATCGGTTATTTGGATTATTTGGGGACTAGTTTTCAGACACAGCCGGTTGACTGGTATAAAGATACATTTATTCCTTTTTGGACGAAACTGTCTTTTCACGATCATCCGCCATTGGTATTTTTAATTCAGCATATCTTTTTTTATTTGTTTGGCTATTCGTTGGTTATTGCGAAGCTGCCGTCAATTATTTTTGGAGTTATAGCCATCATTTTATTTTATTTGATTTTAAAGAAAGCGTTTACGGGAGCGTTGCCGATTATAGCAACGATTATTTTTGCTCTTCAGCCTGCCGCTGTCTGGATTTCGCGCTCCAGTCTTATGGAGGCGATTCTCTTGCCGTTACTGCTTTTAAATATTTATCTGTTCTTTTTGTTTTTAGAAAATAAAAAATGGTGGTGGGTGTGGGGGATGACATTAGGACTAGTCGTGTTTACAAAATATACGGGCATATTTTTGTTGCCGGTGTATTTTCTTTATTTATTGTTTTTTTATAGAGAAAAATTTAAGGATTGGCGGTTTTGGGCCGCTTTGGTTAGTGCGATTATAGTTTTTTCTCCGGTAATAATTTATAATATAAATCTTTATCTAACTCGCGGTCATTTTGACCTTCAAATTTCCTATATTTTAGGTCAAGAAACTCCCGAATGGACTGGTTTGGCCGGTAAAGCGCAGGATCCATTCTCTTCGATAGTCCGTAATATTTTACTGCTCTACGGGGCTCACGGCGCGGCGTTGTTTATTATTGGGGCGGGGTTGTTTTGGTGGAGAGTGTGGCGAAAAGGGGTTTATAAAATTAATGATTCAGAATTAAAGATTTTTATATTTTTCTCTCTTTATGCATTATTCTTGACATTGCTTTTTGTCGTTATCGGCGTCGCGCCCAGATTTTTGGTTTTGTATATTCCGGTTTTTATTTTGTTTACCGCTTATGTTTTGGCGGAATTGTGGCGATATGATGATCGATTGCATTTATTTAAGATTTTTGTGGTCGGGTTTTTGGCGCTCATGATATGGTTTTCATATCAAATTAATTTTGTGAAATTTCCCGATTATGGAGTGGCGTCGCTTGATCAGTATTTTAATGAAGAGTTTAGGGGTAAGGAGTCGGGGATTTTGCCGGAGTCTGATAATTTTAATTTGAATGAGGTCATTAAACAATTTGCTCGTAAAAAATCAAAAGACGCGCCGCGTCATTATTCAATGATAATTTACAACGACAATGTCGCTCACGGCACTTTGGCTTGGATATTTTATAGAAGATTTTTTTATGAGAATATTCCCACTATGTATGTTGAAAATTATCGAAAGATTTTAGCGTCTTTGGGCGAAAGTTATTTCAAGGGATTTGATTTGTATTTTGTGCAAAGCACCTCTAACACGATGCTTAATCCTTTTAAAACTGAAAAAGAAGCGGGCGACCAGCTAGAGAATGAGCTTCGGGAAATGGTTTTGTTGCCTAGTAGGACTATTTATGGCAAGGGAGGAAAGGAAATGTTTAGGGTATATAAGTTTAGGTTGTAGCCACCGTTTTCCTGGTTGTTTACGAAGACGATACTTTTTTTCGATAAATTCTGTTATATTCCTGTATTCGCTAACTGCGAGGTTTTTGACGATTGGTCAAGTTTTTCGTATTCTATAAGTAAACAGTATGAAGAAAAGGATATTAAAGAGAGTTAAAAAGAAAGATGGTGATTTTCTCCATAAGTCATTTGATTCAGTCACGAGGAATCATGCCAGTGTAATTGTTCCAAGAAACGCGAGGCACATCGCGGTTTTTTCTTTGGCCTATTTCCCGTTTGTGGGTGGAGCTGAAATCGCCATTAAGGAAATCACAGATCGTTTAAGGGGTGATTATAAATTTACTTGTATTACGCATAAGTTTGATAAGAGTTGGCCTAATAGTGAAAACTTTGGCAATGTTTCAGTTTTGCGGTTGGGAAGGGGTGGCGCCGGAGAGAGTTCGTATTATGGCTCACCATTTAAAAAAATCAAATATGCTTTTTCGGCTTGGAGGGCGGCGGAGCGGCTTCACAAAAGGGAACCGCTTACGGCCATTTGGGCGATGATGGCGTCATATGCCGGTATCGCTGCTCTGTTTTTTAAATTAAGGCACTCATCCGTACCTATGCTTTTGACTCTTCAAGAGGGAGACAGTGAGGCGTATATTTTGAAAAAAGTTTCGATTTTTTATCCGTTATGGAAAATGATTTTTAAAAAAGCCGACCATATTCAAGTCATTAGTAATTATTTGGCTGATTTTGCGAGACGTCATGGTGCGAGATGCGAGATAGAGGTGGTGCCGAATGGCGTTCAAAATCAAGAAAATAAAAAAATAAAAAAACAAGAAAACAGAAGAAATGGAGAGAAGATTATTATTACAACGTCGAGATTAGTTAATAAAAATGGCGTGGATTTGTTGATTAAGGCATTCCCTGAAGTTATTAAAAAAATAAGAAATTGCAAAGTGAAGATTTTAGGAATGGGACCGGAGGAGGCGAAGCTTAAAAAATTAGCCAAAGATTTGGGAGTAAGTAATAAAATAGATTTTTTGGGCCATGTATTCTCGGATGAGGTGCCAGCTCATCTCTCTAGCGCTCATTTATTTGTGAGGCCGTCACGGTCGGAGGGTTTAGGCAACTCATTTTTAGAGGCCATGGCAGTGGGGTTGCCTGTTATTGGCACGAAAGTTGGCGGCATTCCGGATTTTTTAAAAGATCCCAATCACGTCGGTGTTTCAGAAGCAACGGGAGTATTCGCTAAGGCGAATAATTATAAAGACTTGGCTCAAAAAATTATTTTTGTGTTAAGCAATGACGAGGTGAGAAGCGCTATGGTTAGGAATGCCCGAAAGCTGGTTTTGAAAAATTATTCGTGGGAGGATATAGCGAAGAGAATGGGGGAGATATTTGCGAAAATAATTTAAAAATCAAATATCAAAAATTATGTATTTTTTATGCGCATCTTAATCGTTACCGGCATTTATCCGCCCGCGATCGGCGGGTCGGCCACTTATAGCGCGCTTCTTAATCGCGAGTTGCCTAAGCGTGGGTTTGGGGTCTCTGTGTTAACATACGGCAATCCCCATCTTAATCCTCCCCCTTCTAAAGAAGGGGGAGGTGTAGGTGGGGGATTACTATATTGCGTTTCTAATCGTTGGCCTAAAGGCTTGCGCCATTTGATTTATTTTTTAAAATTATTATTTTTAGGGAGAAAATATGATTTGATTTTAGCGGCGGATTCATCTTTTGGCGCGGCAACGATCGCTGTTTTTGCAGCGAGATTGATTGGCAAGAAAGTAATTGTGAGAGTGACGGGGGACTATGCCTGGGAGCAGGGTATGCAAAGATTTGGAGTTAAAGATTTAATTGATGAATTTCAGAATAAGAAATATGGGCTTTCTGTGCAGTTATTAAAAAAGCTTCAATCTTACGCTGTTAGAAAAGCGAGTGTTGTTATCGCGCCTTCGGAGTATTTGAAGAAAATGGCAGTGGGGTGGGGGGCCGGTTTAGAAAAAGTTAATGTTATTTATAATGCCGTAGACATCCCCCCCCTTAATCCTCCCCCTTCTCGGAAGGGGGAGGAAAGGGGAGGAGCCAACTTCCTTATTATCTCCGCCGGCCGTCTTGTCCCGTGGAAAGGCTTTGATATTTTAATAGAAGCAGTCGCGGAGCTTCGCCAAGACATTCCGGAAATAAAATTGATTATTGTCGGTTCCGGTCCAGACAAAAAAAGACTAGCATCCGTTATTGCGAGCAATCCGCCAATATATCCGATCGGATATATTGGCGGAGAGGCGCGGCAATCTTATGATAATTTTTTATTAATTGATTCCCTCCCCAAATTCGACCTTGCTAAAAAAATTATTGCCTCTGACGTTTTTGTATTGAATACGGCCTATGAAGGGTTCTCGCATCAAATTGTTGAGGCGATGAGTTTGGGCGTGCCGGTTATTACGACTAAGGTCGGAGGGAATCCGGAAATTATCAGAGATGGCGAAAACGGATTATTGATTGGTTATAATGACAAAGAGGCTCTAAAGCAGGCGATTTTGAAATTGTATAAAGATAGAGAATTGGTTTCGCGAATTGGTAAAAACGGCGAGGAATCGGCGAGGAAATTTACTAAAGAAGCCATGTTGGTTAAGGTCATTGACTTATTTAATAGTATTCGTTAATATATTAGCGTACATTGAAACCACAAACATAAGAGAAGGGATTAGAGATGAGCAACGCATCTCATGAAATTTCAGAAGAAACTAGGGATAAGGTTCTGGCTTGGCAATATCAAGATGCTTCACGTCTTCTTTTATCTCCCGAACAAGCTTTAAAAGAGATGGAACTTGAAGAATTTGAAAAGAAGTCAGAAGAAGAGAAGAGAAGGATATTTGAAGAGAAAAATAAGGAATTGTTGAATAAGGTTAAGAAAGTAGGGGAAATTAAGGAATTCATATCTAGAATTCTCAAAGACAACGGATTATCTGAAGATGAAATTGATTTCACTTTGAAACTCAAAACAGAGATTGCTTCGGAATACCTCGCAATGACGGGAAAAGGTAAAGATAAAGTTGCCCCCCGACTCCACTCGGGGACTAAGAATCTGGACCAAGACACCCTCTCCCAACTCCAGAGTTGGCAAAAACTTTACAAAGAAGAATTCAACATAGATATCTCAAAAGATACAGAAACTCTACATATCCCAGACAAACCTTTTGACTCCGCTCAAGGCAGGCAGGATTTCAATTGGCTGATAATCACAATTAAATCCCTAAACCTCTCAACAATTTACAATAAGCTAAAAGAAAAGTTTAATTGTTATAAATATTGGGATAATCTAGACAAAATAGAGACAGTAGCAGATAGGCCAGATACAGATATCTACGCCATCTGGGTAAGAGATAGAATTGAAGCCGATGAAGAATTAAAAAATCTTTCCGCTAACCAAATTCAAGAAGAAGGTATCAACCCCATAACTTTAAAGGAAAGACTACTTCTAGAATTCTTTTATTGGAATAACAACAAAAAGCATCTTGACCTTAACAACTGGACTCTAGCCGCCGGCTCGCGGGATCCCCTCGGCCGCGTCCCGCTCGTGGGCTGGGGTGGCGCCGATCGGAAGCTTTATGTCAGTTGGTGCGATGCGTCGGATGCCCGTGGTGGTTTGCGTTGCCGCCAGGTAGTCTTTTAACCCTGTCGCCGTCCCCCCGATTCTTATCGGGGGCAAGACAGGGTTTTTTTACCCTTAAATCTTTTAACTTTTTAATTTTCCCTCACAACTCCGTCTTCGGAGTTGTGAGGGATTTTTTATAGATATTTGATGAAAAATTTTGAGTATACATTTCGGAACTATTTAATGTCGTTTATTGTTATATAAATATATGAAAGTCCTAATGTTTTCAACAGATGAAAATATATTGAAGGAGGGGACGGAGGCGAGAGGAAGAATGGAGGAGTACGCGGGGCTGTTTGAGGAATTGTATATTGTGGTATTAACGACAAAAAATATCAAATATCAAATAGCAAATATCAAAAAAATTGATAATCTATTTTTATACTCTACGGATTCAAGAAATAAGCTATGGGCGCTATGGGATGCGTATAAAATCGGGAAGAAGATTTTAAGGGATAATAAGGTAATGGATCCCAGCGTTCGCTGGGATGACAGAGTCGGTCATGATTGGGTGATAACCGCTCAGGATGCCTTTGAGCTTGGATTGGTGGGTTATTTATTGAAAAATAAATTTGGTATTCCTTTACAGCTTCAGATTCATACGGATTTCTTGAGTCCGTATTTTTGGCGTGAGTCATTGAAAAATAAGGTTCGGGTGATTTTGGCTAAATGGCTTTTGCCAAGAGCGGATGGAGTGAGGGTGGTTTCGGAGAGAATTAATCGCTCAATATCAAATATCAAAAATCCCGCCCGCCACCTGCCCGCAACGCCTGATGACTTGCGATGGCGGGCGAGTGCAAGGTCAGGCGTTGCGGGCGGGCAAATATCAAAAATAGAAACACTCCCAATCTTTGTGAACACGGAAAAGATAAAAAATTCAGTTGTAAAGCCGGAAGTGGATTTGCGGAAAAAATATCCACAATTTACAACTATTATTTTGATGGCTTCGCGATTAACCCGTGAAAAAAATATTGGATTAGCTATTGGGGCGATGGCGGAGATTGTGAAGAAATATCCGAAGACGGGGCTTGTTATTGTCGGTTCTGGGCCGGAAAAAGAAAATCTTAAAAAAAGCGTAGGGGCTCCTCCACCTATTTCCTCCCCCTCCGAGAGGGGGAGGATTGAGGAGGGGGTTGTCTTTGAAGATTGGAGTGATGATTTGGCGTCATATTATAAAAGTGCGGATTTATTTTTGCTTACCTCTAATTATGAGGGTTACGGACGGACGCCGATTGAAGCGATGGCTGGAGGGTGCCCGGTAGTTATGAGTGATGTGGGTTTGGCCGGAGAGATATTGAAAGATGGCGAAACGGGAATGATATATTCGGTTGGCGATAAAAAGGCATTGGTTAATGTTTTGGTAGATTTGATTGGAGACGACAAAAAAAGACGCGCGTTGGGAGAGCGGGCGTGCGAGGTAGTCGCAAAATTGATGAAGAAAGAAGAATACTTAAAGAGATACAGGGAATTGTTGGGGGAAATTATTAATAACCAATAACCAATTTCCAATTAAGGTAGCCCCTCGACTCGCCGCCTCGCTCGGGGATTAAATTTTTTATTTTCCCAATAGCTTTCTCCAAAACATTTTTAAGTATCCCAGCATGGTTTGAAATTTATACATTTTGCTTTGGCCGCGGACTCTGAACTTGAAAGTGATGGGAGTTTCGGCAAAAGTGTGGCCGTGCCGCGCGGCAATCAAAACTACTTCAGGATAAAATTCAAAATTGGTCGCCTTCATCTCGTTTATGACTTCTTGGATGATGGGTTTTTTGTAAATGCGGAAGCCGGAGGTTTTGTCGGCCACTTTAACGCGTGAAAAGAGACTGATGATTTGGTTCATGGTTTTGCTCAAAAACAATTTCCAAGCCGGCATGCCAATCATTTTGCCGCCGGGGATATAGCGTGAGCCGATGGTTAAATCAGCGTTTTTTTCTTTGAGGCATTTTAAAAGGCCGTGAATTTCTTCTGGCTGGTGGTTTAAATCGGCATCCATGGTTAAAACCAAGTTGGCCTTATCTACCACATTTTTAAAACCTTCAATAAAGGCGCGGCTCACGCCCAGGGGATCGGGGAAATAAAGATAGCGGACTTTGGGATTATTTATGGCATCTAAAAGCTCTTTTGAGCCGTCATTGCTCTGAATAACGTAAAGGATTTCATAATTAAGCCCTGTTTTATCAAGCTCTTTTAGTAAGCGTTCGGTTAACTCGCCGAGGTTTTCCCTTTCTTTGTAGGCCGCGATTACAGTGGATAGAAACATATTTATTAGAATAAGGGAAAATGGTGAATGGGACAAGGGAGAATATAATCGTGGCGGAAGTTAGTTTGGTTTTTCAATCTATCAACTTGCGATGTCGATAGATTGGGTTATGGCGGGGTGGGCGTATCTTTTTTAGGTTGGCGATAGTTTATAATAGATACTATGGATTCAAAGCAGAAAATATGTTTTATTATACCGGAATATAATAAGAAGACCCCGACGCATTTTAATTATCTATACGGATTTATAAAGAGGTTATCACAAGATTTAGATATTTTTTTGGTGGTTGAGAGGGGGTCAGCGCCGGAGGTGGGGTTGGGGTATAAAAGAGTCGCGGCTTTGATGTTTGGTTTTGCGCCATTTAAAATAGGCGAGTTTTTGATACGGCTTTTATACGCGCGCGTCAAGGGCTATAAAGATTTTTACGTTCATTATACTTTTTTGGGCGCGATGACCGCTTCTATTATAGTAAAGCTTTTTGGCGGCAGAGTTTTTTATTGGAATTGCGGAGAGCCATGGAAATATAGGCGTAATTTTTTGAGAGAAAATTTTGAAATAAAGGTTTATAAAATGATTAATTATTTGGTGACAGGGACTGAGTCGTTGGCTTTGGAATACTCAACGTATTACGAGATGCCTGTTGGCAAAATAAAAGTGATGCCGAACTACATAGATTTGGAGAAAATCAAAAATCCCGCCCGCCATCGCAAGTATGAGCTTGGCTCAGGCGTTGCGGGCGGGCAAATATCAAAAATCAAAAAAAATGATTTTAAATTAAAATTAGGGATAAAAGAAAATGTAAAAGTTATTTTATTTGTCCATAGATTGTCGGAGAGGAAGGGGGCGCAGTATTTGCCGGAGATTTTAGAAAAGTTAAAAGATGAGCCGATAGTATTGGTTGTGGTAGGGGACGGGCCGCTTAGGAAGGATATAGAGAAAAGAATAATGGAAAAAGGTTTAGGAGAGAGGGTGAGGTTTTTGGGGTGGGTGCCGCAGGAAGCAATAACTGATTATTTTGGCGTAGCAGATGTGTTTTTAATGCCGTCTGACGAAGAAGGATTTCCACATGTCCTATTGGAGTCAATGGCGCAAGGCGTGCCGTTTGTAGTAACGGACGTCGGGGGTGTCAGGGATATTGTGCCTCCTCAAATGTTGGATTATGTTGTAAGCAACAGAACTACGGAAAATTTTGCGATTAAGATTAAAGAATTACTGAATTTGAATGAAATGGATAGAGGGCTTTTGGGGCAGATTTTGGAAAAGCATGTTGAAAGATATGATATAGATGTAGTTGCGGAAAGATTTAAGGAGATAATAAGGATGTGAAATTCAAAAATCAAAAGTTAAAAATAAAAATAATGGTATGGCTTCGATAAACTCAGTCAATAAATTTAAAGTTCTTTTATCAAAAAATAAAATATTACTTGGCGTATTATTTTTAGCCGCCATTTTGCGATTGTGGGGTATAAGTTACGGCTTCCCCAATATTTTATTTAACGACGAGCGGGCGTTGGTTTACGGCGCTTTAAAAATGATGGAGTTAAAAACTCTAATTCCGGCTTTTCATCCCGAGGAGTTTAAAGTTTTGTATTATTTGCCGGCCATGTCTTATGTTTATCTTATTTACCTAGCGCCTCTTATTGTTTTGAAATATTTATTCGCGGGATTGCCTGATTTTTCTATTTTTAAAGCCGGTTTGATATTAGACCCGACTTTTTTGTGGTATTCGGCCAGATTTTTAAACGCCTTGATCGGTGTTTTAGGAGTTTACGCGGTTTATAAAATTTCTTCGGTATTTTTCAAAAATAAAAGAGCGGCTATTTTTTCGGCATTGTTTTTGGCTTTCAGTTTTTACCACATTCAGTTGTCACATATGAGTCGGCATTGGATCCCGGCGGTTTCATTTACTTTTCTGGCATTGGTTTTCGCGGCGTTGATATATAAAAACCCTAAGACTTCTTACTATGTCTGGGGCGGGATTTTTGGTGGGTTGGCCGTGGGCACCAATCCTATTTCAGCCATTGTTGCCTTGCCTTTATTTTTGGCCCATATTTTTAATCAAAAGTTATTGAGTAGAAAGTTGTTGATAGGCGTGGTGGTTTTCGCGGCGGTCGTGGCTATGTTTGTGGCATTGCATCCTTATGGCTTGACTTTGGGGGAGGGCGACGCTCGAGCGGGAGTGAGTCTCTTGAAGCGAGTCACGATATTTTTTGAAAGAGGATTGGGCGATTTTTGGGATTTGAATTGGAAATTTATTAAAACGTTGTTGGTGTATGAAACTACTTTATTTATTTTGGGTATTTTGGGATTGGTTCTGATTTTTAAAAAAGATAGAAAAATATTTTATTTATTATTTTCTTTTTTGGCGGGGTATGTCGCGTTGCTTTATGCTATGAATATCACTTATCTTACCCGGCCGGTTTTGTATATGATACCGGTTTTTGCCATATCCGCCGGATTGCTTTTGGATTATGTGATTTTGAAAGTAGAAACTAAAAAAACTTTGCGCGATTTGATTTTGGCGGCGGTTTTTGTCTTTCCATTAATATTGGGAGTTAAATATGATTGGTTGTTGGCTAAAAATGATTCGCGGATATTGGCTATGGAATGGCTAGGTAAAAATTTGCCCGGCGAAAAAATTTTGGCTTATTTGCCATATATGCAACTAACAAATACTAGAGAGGGGGTTACGGAGCTCACCAGCATTTCGCCGGAGAGTTTGAGAGTTAACGAAAAATTATTGAAAAGTTTACCGGATGATAGCTGGCCTCAACCGAGTTATAATTTATTGAATTTGCATTTTTTGCCGCAAGGGCATGAATGGAGGCAAAAAAATGACCTCGATTACTTTGCGAGGTTGGGTTATAAATATATAGTTTTGGAGTATAGGAATATCGATAAGAGTGATTTAGATAAGCAAATATTATTACTTTCAGCACAGGGGAGGTTAGTTAAAAAGTTTAGAGGAGATTTGGATGTAATGGATGAGGTTAGCGCTTCTCCTTTTGCGTTATTTAATTCTGAGAGATTGGGGCCGGTTGTGGAGATTTATGAGATAGGTGATAGCGACTAGCCAAAAGAAGATAAAAAATTAAATATCAAATATCAAAAAATAGGTAATTTCTTGACTCCCGCCACGCAAAGCCTCGCGGCTAAAGGCAGGCATCGCTTGCTCGAAAAATATTCTTCGACCTGCCCGCCATTGGCCTGAGCCTGCAGGCGATGGCAGGCGGGGCGGAGTTGAGAAGGCACAATGCTATATTTATGAAAATCATAGTTATTATTCCAACATATAATGAAAGGGATACGATAGGAGAGTTGATTGAAGCATTAGAGAGCGAGTGTAAAAACATCACACAGCATGAGATGGGTATTTTGGTTGTGGATGGAAATTCGCCGGATGGGACAGCCGAATTGGCTCGAGATTTGGTAAGCAAATACGGCAATATCAATGTTTTGGTTGAAAAAGAAAAAAGGGGATTGGGCATGGCCTATATCGAAGGCATGAGGCACGCGGCAGGGGTTTTGAGGGCCGATGCTTTCATTGAGTTTGACGGAGACTTTCAGCATGACCCTAACGATATCAAGAAGTTAGTTGCTGAGTTTGATAATGGATACGATTATATAATTGGCTCTCGTTATGTAGAGGGCGGGTCTGTGCCTAAAGCTTGGGGGTTGTATCGGAGGGCGCTTAGCCGTTTTGGAGGATTATTTGCTCGGTTGGTTTTGGGTTTGAAAATTAAAGATTCAACTTCGGGACTGAAGCTGACAAGAGTAGCCGGTTTTGTTGATAAACTACCGCTTTCGGAAAATAAAATTTTATCAAAGCGTTACGCCTATAAAATTCATCTTTTATACGCGATGGTAAAACTGGGCGCGAAAGTTAAAGAAGTTCCGATTAAGTTTTTAGAGCGTGGAGGGGGAGTATCTAAAGCCGCGTTTGGTGACATCTGGGATTCTTTGAGGGTGGTTTTGAAGTTGAGGTTTGGAAGGTATACTTAAAGTATGCGTGAGTTTATAAAGAAAGAGCTTTTGGAGAGCGCCGCCGTGAAGCAGAAGGCGGCTGATTTGCTTTTAGATGAGATAGCACGCGCGGTTGATGTAATTGAGGCGGCTTACAGGCGGGGTAACAAACTGCTTCTTGCGGGTAATGGCGGAAGTGCCGCCGACGCACAGCATATAGCGGCGGAGTTTGTGGTGCGTTATAAAATAGAGAGGCCAAGTTTGCCCGCTATCGCGTTAACAACCGATTCTTCCGTTTTAACCGCTACTGGCAATGATTATAGCTTTGACCATGTTTTCGCGAGAGCGCTTAGCGGAATAGGCGTTAAGGGTGATGTTTTTATAGCAATTTCTACGAGCGGCAATTCTAAAAATATTATTGAGGCGGTAGAGACGGCTAAGAAAAAAGGCATATTTTCTATTGGGCTTACCGGCAAGGGAGGTGGTAGATTAAAAGACTTAGTTGATTTGGCGATCGTTGTGCCGTCAGATGAAACCGAGCGTATTCAGGAGTGCCATATGACGATAGGACACATTATTTCTAATTTGGTGGAGAAGAGATTGTTTGGTGGTTAGACCTATTCATAGCGTCATTGCGAGAAGGTCTTCCGACGAAGTAATCTCCGAGATGCGACTTCCCCATATTATCCGCCTCTTGGAAGTCGCTTCTCGCAAATATTGAGCATTTTTAAATTCAATATTTAGGAAGTCCGATGTCCAGAATGCGAAGATCAATTTGGGGACATCGGACTTCCTAATTGTTTCGGACGCACTCGCAATGACGATTTTATATATTATTTACTAATTGTTTACTTTTTAGTCAAATTTTGTTGTTTTCTACTTGAAGTTGTTGAGATATCAGATATTATTAGTATTTAAGAGACTAGTTGAGGGTATGAAAAAGAAAACGATTCTTATCACCGGTGGAGCCGGTTTTATAGGTATCAATGCAGCGGATTATTTTTTAAATAAAGGCGCGCGGGTTATTTTGTTTGATAATTTATCTCGCAACGGGACTGCCTATAATTTAAAATGGCTTAAATCAAAATGGGGTAAGAAGTTTAAATTTATCAAAGGGGATATCGTTACCGATTTAAAAAAACTTGATAAAGCAGTTGCTCCGGCAGATGCCGTGCTTCACTTAGCCGCGCAGGTGGCGGTCACATTATCTGTTCAAAATCCTAAAAAAGATTTTGAGATTAATGCCATGGGCACGCTTCATGTTTTGGAGGCGATCAGGAAATCGAAAAAGAATCCCGTTGTTATTTATACTTCAACGAATAAGGTTCACGGCAATCTAGATCATTTGCCTGTGGTTCTTACCTCTATCGGCCACAATTATGACGGCTTGCCGCACGGCGTCTCCGAGCTTTGCAATTTGGATTTTCACTCGCCCTATGGTTGCTCTAAGGGCGCGGCTGATCAATATGTGCGTGACTATGCTAGAATTTTTAGAATTAAATCAGTTGTGTTCAGGCAATCTTGCATCTATGGTCCTCACCAGTTTGGCATGGAAGATCAGGGGTGGGTCGCTTGGTTTGTGATATCGGCTTTAATCGGTAGGAAAATTAACATTTATGGCGACGGTCATCAAGTAAGAGATGTTTTACATGTTAATGATTTGTGCCGTTTGTATGATTTCACGATAGAGAATCCGGATAAAATTGCCGGGAAAATTTTTAATATCGGCGGGGGGCCGTCTAGCGCCTACTCAATTTTGAATACTATTAAAAAGTTGGAAGGCATTTTGGGTGACTCTATACCATTTTCTTTTGCCGATTGGCGGCCCGGTGATCAAAAAGTTTATATTTCTGACATAAGAAAGGCAAAAGCCGAGTTGGGCTGGGAGCCGATTGTGAGTTTTGATGATGGACTCAAATCTTTAATAAAATGGGTTAAAGAAAACGAGAAGCTTTTCAGAAGACTTTTTCTTAGCAAACCCAAGAGTAAGAAATAGGGTTATATAATAGTGAAAATATATTACATTGCCAATATCCGTTTCCCGACCGAAAAAGCCCATGGTATACAGCTCGCTAAAATGTGTGAAGCTATGATAGAGCAGGGAGCGGATGTTACTGTAGTTGTACCCAATCGCAAGACCGTAATTCAAGCCCCACAAGAATTTTATGGCTTAAGAGACCCTCTCAAGGTTATTAAATTACCGGTTATCAATACTTATGCTTGGGGCCGGGCGGGCTATGTTTTTGGAAGTTTGTTTTTTATGTTTGGCTATCTATTTCTGTTTTGGTGGAAGCGATTTATTAGCAGAGAAAAATTTATAATTTACACGGCTGATATGGATCAGTTTTCTTTTGTTTTTATCCGCCTGATAGGCGTTCCTTATTTTTCTGAAATTCATGATGCTAAAAAATGGAGTTGGCCGTTTGCTTGGTTTTTTAATAAAATTTCAGGAGTTATAACTATAAATCATAGAATCAAAGAATCGTTAATAGCCACTTTTGACATAGACGCGCTTAGCCCTCATAGAGTTTTGGTTTATCCGAATGGCATTGATATTAAAAATTTTGACTTAGGGATTTCCAAAGAAGAAGCGAGAAAGACATTGGGGTTGCCGTTGAACATTGAAGTTGTATTGTATGCCGGACAATTTCATAGTTGGAAGGGTTTGGAAATTTTTGCTCACGCGCCCAAAAGTTTTAAGGAGGGTGCTTATTTATATATAGTTGGGGGGACTGTGGAGCAATTAAAAAGTGTGAGTGGAGAAAAAGATTTTCCTAAAAATGTGGTTGTTGTAGGTTATAAAAATTATAAAGAAATGCCGTTGTGGCTGGCCGCTTCTGACGTGTTAATTGTTTTAGGGACGCGTAAAAACGAGTACTCATTTTTGCATACATCGCCGATGAAGATTTTTGAGTATATGGCGGCGCGGCGACCGATTGTTGCCTCTGACACTCCCGCTATTCGCCAGATTGTTGGAGTTGGAGAAGTTTTATTTTATGCGCCAGATGACGCTCATGATATGGCGAGCAAAGTGAATGTGGCTATACTAGACGGAAGTGAAATTGATAGAAAAGTTTTAAAGAGTTATGAGAGGGTGAAGGAGTTTGCGTGGGAGAAAAGAGCTGCGGCGGTTTTCAGGGTGATTAGCGATGCGACTAATTGACGAGTCTGGTGAATGACACCATTTTAAGCCGTCATTGCGAGGAACGAGTCTCTAAGCGACGCGGCAATCTTCGGAAGTCCCACTTCCCCATATTATCCCCGCATTTGGAAGTGGGACTTCCTAAATATTGAATCTTATAAATACCAAATCAATATTTTTAAGCATGGTAAGGTAAGATTGCAACGGGCGCACTCGCAATGACAATTTTATATATTATTCACCAGACTTGGAAATTGACACAGACATTTGCATTTATTTGAGCGCATGTTATACTCTACCCGTCCTTTGAAAACCCAACAAATCAAGGAGGAAAAAATGACTTCTTCCACTTCAACTCTCCCAGACATCTTCTCCAACCTCCCCGATGAAGTAAAAACATGGCTTAGTAAGCATTTGGATGAAAACCCCAAACTACTCATTGAATATATGGGTATAGGCGATAACGATATTATTAAAGAATTTGACAGAGAGAAGAATAAAGATGCGGAAACTAAAAATAAAGAGTTAAAAATTAAGGAAGCCAATCATTTCAAAGAAGATGCGATAAGAAAGACCAATGAATTTATCAGTCAACTAGCCAAAGAACGAGGATTTGCTCAAGAAGATTTTGAGGTAGAGGTTAACTTGAGATTTAAAGATGAGATTCTTCGCTCCGTTCAGAACGATAACGGCAAAACAAGATCAACGATTAAAAAAGAAGCTATTATTCAAGTCCCCCAAAATCTCCTCTCCGGCACCTATGAACTGGAGACAGATTTTGACAGAACAATAGAAGCTTTGATAGAAGAATCAAAATTTGATTGGAAAAATGATGATATTAACTCTAAAAACTTCCAAACAGAAAGAAAGGGTAGATTTAAGCAAATAGCTTATCTAATTAATTTCAACAAAAATATGACAAGCGAAGCAGTCATACAAGAATTAGATAAACTAGGTCTTCGTCCAGCCGACATCCACGAACTTCTAGCTTTTTCTATCAAATATCCAGATATTCAAAGACGATTCCCTATCCTAGCTCTTGCTTCGCGGTTGCGTAGATGGCGTGGCGGCGTCAGGGTGTCTTACCTTTATGGCAGTGCTTCCGGGCGTGATTTGGACCTCGACCTTTGGAGCAGTGGCTGGCACGGCGGCTGGCGTTTTTTTGCTTTCAGCAAATAGCTTTTTGAATTTGATTTTGATTTTTTGAATTTTTTTGCACTTGGTTTTTGTTTTTGAATTTGTTATTTAAATTTTAACCCAATCAAATAAGTTTGATTGGGTTTTGTTATAGTTAAAGAGGTTATGGGACTTTTGGGGCATGGGAATGGTTATAAATTGAAGAAATATATTTTATCTTAATGATTGGCGTTATGAAAATAGGCATAACACTTCATCCATATGACGAGAAAAATCCGGCGGGACTCGCGCGGGCGATTTTGGAATTGGTAAAAGCGGTTTTAAAAGAGGATACCAAAAACGAATACATTATTTATTTGAAGAATAAGCCCAGAGAGCCAATTAATTTACCAGGGAATAATTGGAGGGTTGAAGTTTTGGGAGACCTAAAGCCAGGATGGCTCGGCCAAGTTTTGTGGCTTGACAGAGGTTTGCGGCGCGCCGCAAAAGCCGATGTTTATGTTTTCTACACGCCCATAATGCCCATATTTTTTAAACCGCCTAAGTCAGTGGTGATTGTTTTGGACTTTGCTTATAAATATTTCGCGCCAGTTAATTCGATAGAGGGGTTTAAAGAATTTTTATTATTTCAGTATCATAAGTTTTCAGCGAAGCGCGCTGATAAAATTTTAGCCATTTCACAATCGGCTAAAGACGATACTGTGAGATTTTGCGGAGTGAACCCCGATAAAATTGATGTGATGTATTTAGGGCTTAACCCTATTTGCGGCATAGTTGAGGAGAAAATTGATGCGCCGGAGAAGTTTTTCTTGTTTGTGGGCGTCATCAAAGAAAGAAAAAATGTTTTTAATATTATTAAAGCTTTTAATGAATTTAGAAAAAAGATCGCCGGTTATAAGTTGGTAGTATGCGGCAACAAAAGCGGAGAGTATTATGAAGAGATTGTGGATTATGTTAAAAAAGAGGGATTGGAGCGAGATGTTGTTTTTTCGGGTTATGTGACCGACGCGCAAGTGTCTTATTTATACAAGAGGGCGCGAGCGTTGGTATTCCCGAGTATTGTTGAGGGCTTCGGGTTTCCGGTTGTTGAGGCGATGGATTGCGGATTGGCTGTTATAACTTCAAAAACAACCTCTTTGCCTGAAGTAGGCGGCGAGGCGGCGATATTAGTTGATCCTTATAGTGTTTCAGAAATTGCCTCGGCAATGGTAAAATTGAGTCAGGATGAAAATTTGCGGCAAGAGTTGGTTAGGAAGGGATATGAACAAGCTAAGAGATTTAGCTGGGAGAAAGCGGCAGAAGCGTTATTAGATGCAGTGAGAAAATTTAAGAATAAATGAACTACTTCGCTTGCGGCTACGTCTTGGCTTTATTTGGTATTGATGGTTTGGCAACTAGATTATTTCTATGACTAAAATTTTAAAAAAATTGAATACCGCTTTGCGTGATCCGAAATGGACTTTGATGTATTTGTATAATATTTTAAGGCGAAAGCTTTTTGTGAGGCGTGTGGTTAAGAATGGCCAAGTTTTTTATAAATATAAAGGAGAGCTATATCCAGAGCATTTATTCAAAAAGCACGCGTCGGCGTATATAGAAAAAAAAGCGTTGGAGTTTTGCAAGGGGAGAGGACTAGACATCGGCGCCGGGTATTGGCCTATCGCAGGGGCAATTCCTATTGAAGACAATCCTGATTTGAATGCTTATAAACTTGATAAATTTCAAGACGGGAGTTTGGATTTTGTTTTTAGCTCACATTGCGTAGAGCATTTAGTTGACTGGCAGACGGCCATAAAACTTTGGATTAAGAAATTAAAGCCGGGCGGGATTTTATTTACTTATGTGCCGCATATATCAATGGTTATGTGGAGGCCGGGAGAGGTAAATGGTATACAGCACCCGTGGTCGCCGACTTATGAAGTTTTGAATAAGTTTATGGAAGATAATGGGATGGAGGTGATTGATTTTGAGGCGGGGCATGATGAGTATTGGAGTTTTTATACAGTGGGGAGAAAAAAACTCAATAATGGTTGACTTACTAAGTTCAAACAAGTAAGTACAGCACTATAAATCTCGTCATATTATTGCTCGCGGGTCCGGCTCATCCCGCTCCAGCGGCGGGATGGCCTCAATGTCTCGGCAATTCGGTCCGATAAGAATCGGACACCATGCCGAATTGCCTCCGACAAACCCGCTCGCAACAATATGACGAGATTTAAGTGTTTTAGAATAGTGTTGCACTTTAGGTTTGAATGTATTCTTCTTTTGTTTGGCAAACATATTGCTTTATGAGTTTATATTATTTAATTCGTAATCAATTTTTAATTTTTTTGTCTTTCGTCTTTTACCCCATTTTGTATTTGGTGATGAGAGGTAGGAGGAGGGAGGTAGGTGATGCCCCTCGGATTTTAGTTATACCGCAGTTGACGCGTGTGGGGGATTTGGTTTGTTCCACTCCGGTTTTTCTGGCCATAAAGAAAAAATACCCTAAAAGTTTTTTGGCGGTACTTGTAACCCGTAAAGTGGCGGGAATTATAAAAAATAATCCTTATATTGATGAAATAATTTATTTTCAAACAAAGGGATATTCCAACATTCTGCAGAATGTTGGAATATTGAAGTTTGATTGGGGAGTGTGCTTGACCCCGACTTTTATGGGGACAGTGACGATGATGCTAGGGCTTATTCCTAATCGGGTTAAGATTACGCGCGAAGGACGATCACTTGGTGAATTTTTTAGCGATTGGTTGTGCCAATTCAGGTTTTTATATAAAGACCATACCTACTTGCCTAAATTTTATTTAAAGCTTTTGGAGCCGTTGGGAATCTTCAGTCAAGATGATAAAAAAGATGTTTTTGTTAGCGATGAGGGAGAGAGGAAGGCGGAGGAGTTCGTCGCAAATCGCAAATCGCAAATCGCAAATCGCACCGTGGGTATCTCTATTACAGCCGGCAATAAAATCAAAGAATGGGGTGATGATAAGTTTGCGGAATTAGCCAAGAGGATTGTAGAAAAATATAACGCGCGAATTGTTTTTATCGGTTCTAAAAACGATGAGGAAAGGATTAAGACTCTGATAGGAAGATTAAAAGGTAGCCCCTCGACTTTACTCGGGGACTACAAATATTTAGTTCCTGAGCCTGTCGAAGGACAACCTTTTGTTCCCGTCACTAATTTTTCTCTTGAAGAACTGCCATCTCTAATGAAACGGCTGGATTTATATATCGCCGTTGATACGGGGCCGATTTATATCGCGGAAGCCCTAAGCGTGCCACTTATTGATATTGTCGGGCCGGTGGACTCGAGGGAGCAACCGCCGTGCGATAAGCCGCGCTGTGTTTGCGTTTTGCCTAAAGCGACAATAAAGCCGTCTAGTTTTGTGTTTAAGCGTCCGGGGATGTTAAAAGAGCATAAGAAAGCATTAGATGCTATAAGTGTAGAGATGGTTTTGGAGGCGGTTGATCGGGGTTTGGCAAATCTCTGACTTATTCTAGCGATCGCCTGAATGAGGCAGAAGGGTAAAAAAAATTTATTGACTAGGTGGAGATTGTGTTTTTATTTTATTACTTCAATCAAAAGATTTTCTGCCGGAAACATGCGGGAAAAGCCGGTTTGTTCGTAGAAGTGCTGGATTTTTGGCGAGCAGTTTACCAGCGGCTCTATAATATAATTGTTAATATATTTTATTAAAAAAATATTTTTCTCAAAAGTTATTTTTATAGAAGCAATTTTTGAGAAATGAAAATCAAAATAATAGGCGCGCTCTTTTTGTTTTAAAATGGACGTGTCTTTCACAAAAAACTCCATGGTTCTTATGGAAAAGAGTTTTTTATGGGTGGGATCGGTGAAATTGTTGCGTGAAGTGAAGTGAGGGACTCTTATGGTGAGTTTTCCGTCCGGTTTTAAAATGCGATGCAGGTCTTTTAAAACAGGAATATATTCAACGTGTTCTAAAATATCTTGAGCTAAGATTTCATCAAATTCATTGTCTTTGAAGGGGAGGGGCAATTTTTCGATGTCGTTGACAACGTCTACGCCGGGAATTTTGGCGGAGTCTAGATTGACCCAGCCGGGTTTAATATCCGTGCCGCAACCGAGGTTTAGTTTTTTTAAATTTTCGTTCATAATTAGATTATTGTGGCCCCTCGATAAGACTCGGGGATTATTATATTAATAAAACCATTATATTATTGATTTAGTTATAAATATATATGAAAAAAGCAATTAAATCCAAGCGTAAGCGAGCTTTGATAACCGGCGTTACCGGACAAGATGGATCATATCTTGCCGAATTTTTATTATCAAAAGGATATAAAGTTTTCGGGCTTGAGAGGCGGAGCAGTCAAAAAAATAGAGGCAATATCGCCCATCTATTTGATAAAATTGAATTTGTTTCAGGTGATTTACTAGATGAAGCATCATTGGTTCACGCTTTAAAAGAAGCGAAACCCGATGAGGTTTATAATTTGGCGGCACAATCGTTTGTGGCCGAGAGCTGGAAGCAACCGGTTTATACAGGAGAGGTAACGGGCCTTGGGGCTGTGAGAATCTTAGAAGCTATAAGGCAAGTTAATCCTAAAATTAAATTTTATCAAGCGTCTTCTTCTGAAATGTTTGGAGCGGTGAGAGATACCCCGCAGAGCGAGAAAACTTTATTTTATCCGAGAAGTCCATATGGAGTGGCAAAACTTTATGCCCATTGGATAACAGTTAATTATAGGGAGTCTTATGGAATGTACGCGGTTTCCGGAATTTTGTTTAATCACGAGTCTCCAAGAAGAGGGCATGAGTTTGTAACCAGAAAAATTACCAGCACCGCCGTGAAAATTAAATTGGGTTTAGCTAAAGAATTGCGTCTTGGTAATTTGGATGCTAAGCGCGATTGGGGGCACGCGAGAGACTACGTTGAAGCTATGTGGCTTATGATGCAGAATAAAGAGCCGAAAGATTATGTGATCGGCACGGGCGAACCTAGGGCAGTCAAGGAATTTGTTGAAGCGACTTTTTCGCATTTGGGGCTTGATTGGAAAAAATATGTAAAAGTTGATAAAAAGTTTTTCCGCCCGGCAGAAGTGTTTCATCTTTGCGCGGATTCAACTTTGGCTAAGACAGAGCTCAAATGGCAGCCCAAGACCGATTTTAGAAAATTAGTCGTGGAAATGGTTGAAGCGGATTTGGCGCAGTTGTCGAGAGAACAAAGACATTCTAAGATGGTTTAGATAAATAATGTAGCGCCTCGATGAAAGTTTTGATTTTTGGAAAAGGTTATATTGGCAATTCTTTTTTTAGTTCGACTGCGTTCGACTCAGCTTTTATATCTGGTGCGGATATTACTTCACGAGAGGGTGTGGCTTCTGAAGTTTTAAAGTATAAGCCGGATGTTTTGGTTAACTGCGCGGGCAAGACTAATTTAGAGTGGTGCAGGGATAACAAGCTGGAGGCGATGAGAGTTAATATCGCCGGTCCTTTAAATCTTTTGTCGGTAGCCAAAGATAATGGCTTATATCTTGTGCACATTGGCAGTGGCTGTATTTTTGAAGGAGGCGGAGCTCTTGGCAGGGGCTTTTCCGAAGGCGACGTTTCAACTCCAGCCGCTTTTTATAGTTATACTAAAGTTATGGCCGATGAATTGCTGACGCGCTCCGGCTACGGCAACTTTTTGATTCTTCGTATCAGACAACCGTTTTCGCTAAATAATAACCCAAGAAATCTTATCACCAAGCTATTGGGTTATGAAAAATTGATTACTTCACAAAACTCGGCGACTTATATACCAGACTTAATAGCGGCCACGAAATTTTTAATTGATAAGAAGGCCAATGGAATTTTTAATATTACCAATAACGGCACCATTTCGCCTTACGAGATAGTCTCTTTGGCTAAAGAAGTCATGAAATTGAATAAGAATTTTATTCCTATTTCCAAAGCCGAGTTAGATGTTATGGACAAGTTAAATAAAAGAGAAAAAAGGGTTGATACTATAATTAATATTTCTAAATTAGAATCAACGGGTTTTAAAATGCCGGATGTTAAGCCGCGAATTATTGAATCTTTAAATTTTTTAAAGAATTTTGTTTAGTCATTATGAAAATAGCCATTATTATTAGAAAATTAAATGTCAAAGGCGGGGCGCAAAGACAGGCGCTTTGTTTGGCCCTCGAGTTAAAAAAGCGAGGCCATAAGATAAAATTTTATACTTTGGCGTATGACAAGGAGAAATGCTTCAGCGATATTTTAGACAATTTTGAGGTTGTGTCTTTGGAATCCGCACCTCAACAACATGAGGGCATTTTTGGTTATTTTTCTCTTTTAGCCGCTGAAAATCGTGAGGCTAAAAAGTTAGCGCTTCTTATTGACGAAGACACAGAGCTCTTGCACCCGCATGATCAAGTGGCGTATAAGGCCGCTTATTATTTTAAGAAATTGATTAAAAACATTCCTTCGGTTTGGATGATGAATGACGCTCCATCAAAAATTATTTCTCATATTGTTGCCGAAGATTTAGGTGTGGCCCATAAACTTCCATTTTGGAAAAAGATTTTTTATAAATGTATTGATTGGTTGGATTTAAAATTTATAAAAGCGCAAGATAAGATAGTGGTTTTGGATAATAGAGATAGGGATTGGTCGCGTGAATTTTATAATAAAGATGCGATTGTCGTAAGAAGCGGAAGCGATTTGGGAAAATTTGCATATGCCTCGCGCGGTAACCTACCGGTAAAAATTAAAATTTTGCTTACCGGAATATTTTTACCTCATAGAAGGTTTGAAGATGCTATTTTGGCGGCGGAGATTTTACGGAATGAAAGAGTTGATTTTGTGATGGATATAATTGGTGGTTATGATGAAAAAGATAAATATTATCAGAAAATTCGTCGGTTGATTGATGATAAAGATTTGGTTGATAGAGTAAAGCTTTTGGGGCGAGTGAGTGATGATGAATTGGTAAAAAGTTACTCAACTCATGATGTTTTTCTTTTTCCTAACCATATGCAGTCGTGGGGAATAGCGGTTTTTGAAGCGATGGCATGCGGCACACCGGTTATAGTTTCTAAAACCGCCGGAGCGTCTGAGGTTTTAACCAACGGAGAAAATGCTTTAATTGTTAATCCTAAAGTGCCGGAGGAGTTGGCTGATGCGATAAAGAGGTTGGCGGGTGATTTTAATTTTTACGCTAAAATTTCAGAGAGCGGCAGAAAGTTTGTGGAACAAAATATCTATTGGGAGAAGTATGCGGATAATATGCTAACGATTTTTAGAGAAGCGAGTAAAATTTCTAATTTCTAATTAACCTAATTATTCTAATGAATACCCAATGACAAAATATCTAATGTTTAAAAATTAATTTTTGGCCATTGGTCATTAGAAATTAGTCATTGATTAGAGTAATTAGAATAATTAGGCATTAGAAATTATCGTATTTAAAATTTATTATGAGAACTATCTTTATCACCAGCTTCCACCCTCATATCTCCAGGAATATTTTGTCCACGGAGGTTTTGAACATTTTACAAGCGCAAAAAGATTTGCAGGTGGTTTTGATCGTGCCCGACTATAAGCAGAAATATTTTGAAGATAATTTTGGCGGAGGGAATGTGATCGCAAGAGGAGTGCCGGTTTTTCAATCAACAAAGTTTTATAGGGGGGTATTTTTCAAGCGTCTGGCTATGTTTTTGATGGATACCGAAACAGCGCGATTGCGACGCCGGTTTAAATATTATTCAGATAAAAAAATATTATATTTTTGGTTTTCTAATTTGATGGGTTTTATCGGGCGTTTTTTCTTTATCCGCAGGTTTTTTAGATTTTTAGATTTACAACTTTCGCCCAAGGGATTTTTTCATACTTTAATTGATGAGTTTAAACCGGACTTTATTTTTTCTACTGATCCGCAAAATGATAACGATGTGAGTCTGATGCAAGACGCGCGTGCGCGAAACCTTCCTATTTTGGGGATGATCAGGTCGTGGGATAATACCACTCAAAGAATTTTTAGGGTTTATCCCGATAAAATGCTCGTCGGCTCTGATATATTAAAAGAGGAGCTGGTTAAATGGCACGGATATTCTGAAAACAAAATTGTGGTAACGGGCAATCCTCATTATGACCGATATTTAAAAGCGCCGCTAAAATCGCGCGAGGGATTTTTTAAGTCTTTCGGATTGGATTTAAATAAAAAGTTAATTTTGTATTGTCCGGTGGGCGATTTAACTATCCATAAAACCAATGACATGGATCAATATGTTTTGGAGGTTTTAAAAGAGATCCCTAATGTACAGATTTTGGTAAGGTTTCCGCCGGATGAAAATGTGCGTCTCGTTAATTTTGTTAAACCCGACAATATGATATTTCACAGGCCCGGCCATGTTTTTTCTTCCGATAAGTTTACCGATAGAGAAATCAGAAAGGAAGATGATGAGTCGCTGATTGATCAGATTTATTATAGCTCGCTGGTTGTAACTGGGCCAACGAGCATCGCGCTAGATTCTTGCTTAATGGATAAGCCGGTCATTGCTGTTAATTTTTATTCAACCGAGCGCAATTTTTTTGATACCGTTTATCAATATCATTATAATCACATGCAGAAGTTGTTGAGTACCGGCGGGGTGTTTGGGGCCGTAAGTAAAGTTGATTTTTTGAAAAAGGCCAACGAGTATTTGATGAATCCGGCTTTGGATAAAGAAGGGCGGGCGAAGGCGAGGGACTTGTGGTTTTCAAGGGCGGATGGGCATTCTGGTAAAAGAGTCGCTAATGCAATAATGGATTTTATGAAGATAAATAATGATTAACGACGAATGATAATTTCTAATGCCTAATTATTCTAATTACTCTAATCAATGACTAATTTCTAATGACCAATGGCCAAAAATTGATTTTTAGACATTAGATATTTTGTCATTGGGTATTCATTAGAATAATTAGATCAATTAGGAATTAGAAATTTAGTTTATGCGTACCATATTAGCCAACATATCCAGCGGGTTTTTTGCGAGAAGTTTTTTACGAACTGACTCGAAAAAAATCATTGAAGCAGCAAATGATTTGCGGCTTGTGCTTTTGGCGCCTAAAGAAAAACTTGATTATTATAAAAAAGAATTTCCATCGCCGAATATTATTTTTGATGAATTGCCTGACGCGCAGCGTGCCTTTGGCGAATCGTTTTTTAAATTTATTGATAACTCAATATTGCATACTAAAACCGTGACTTATCTTCACAAGACCGAGCTGTATCGCACGGGATCAAGCGCTTCTATTATATTAAGACTGCCACGTTATATTTTGAGACGCATTCTTTGGATTAAGGGCTACTTTGCTTTTACAAGAAAATTTTTTAGATGGCTTTATTATTTAATTCCCAGCAATATTTTCGGAGAAATATTTGATAAATATAAGCCGGATTTGGTTTATTGCCCGTCAATGGTTTATGACGATCAGCTGATTTTGCGGGAAGCTAAAAAGCGCGGCATAAAAACCGCGGGCATGGTTTTGAGCTGGGATAATTTATACAGCAAAACATTTTTAAGAGTTCATCCGGATAAGCTTTTGGCGCATACCTCGAAAATAAAAGAACAAGCTATTTTTTGCGGTAATTATCCGGAGGATAAGATTGTGGTAACCGGAGTGCCGCAATATGACAGGTATTTTCAGAAAAAAGGTATAATACCTCGCGAGGAATTTATAAAAAGCTTGGGTGGAGATCCGAACAAAAAGTTAGTTCTTTACGCTTTTTCGGGGAAAGCTGGTTTGAATATTGAATTTGATATTGTAGATATTCTAGCTAAAGCAATTAAGGAAAAAGAATTAAGGGAAAATGTTCAAGTTTTAGTGAGGCCATATCCGAAATTTGATTTTGGAGAAGACCGGCTTAAAAAATTTAGAGAAAAATACGGCTTTTTGGCGGCTTCATCTATGGCGCATATAGGAGGAGGCCCTGAGGCTTGGGAGTTTGATGAAAACGCATTGTCTCTTTTGACCAACAGTTTGGCTCACGCGGATTTAATAATTACAATGTATTCTACTTTTTTTATAGAGGGAGCGATTTTTGATAAACCATTGGTCGGGGTTGTTTTTGACGGTTATCAAAAATTAAATTATTGGAATTCGGCTAAGCGATTTTTTGAATGGGATCATTTGAAAGACATCGGTCAATTAAACGGGATCTGGATGGTTAAAAGTAAAGATGAATTCGTTAAAGCCATTAACGGATATTTGATAAATTCTAAATATTTGGAAGAGGGGAGGCGCGCCATCGTTAGGCAGCAATGCGAATTTGTGGATGGGGAGAGCGGCGCTCGAGTTGCAAAAGAGTTATTACGGTTGTTATAATATCTGGGAAGATCATCTTCCAACATGTTGGAAGATGATCTTCCCACGATTTTGGATTATGCCACAACACAAACTTCATAAAACATACGAAGAATTATATAAGGGCAAGAGATTTTGGACACGGAAGATTATTACCGGAGGAAGGCATTCGGTTATTTTTGAGCTTATAAAAAATGATTTGAGAGGAAAAAGATTTTTAGACGCCTTTGCCGGAGGGGGTAGATTATCGTTTATGGCGTCAACTTTGGCTTTTAAGGTGGACGCGTATGATTTTTCAGAAAATGCCAAAAAAATGTTTGATTTGCTTTCGGATTTGAATGGAGTTTCTAATATTGAATATTCAGTTGCGGATACAGCTACTTTTAAAGCTGATAAAGAGTCATATGACATTATCGCTATATCCGGTACTTTGGAAAATTTGGACGATGTGGACTCTAACATGAAAATGATTTCCAAATGGCTTAGGCCCCGCGGGCTTTTAGCGATTGACAGCCCTAATTTTATAAATTTTAGAGGCGATGTTTATAATACTCTCGCCAAATTTTTAGGATTGCCAATGACCAAAACCGACCAGCGGCAAATTGATATTGTCTATATTAATGCTTTGGCCAAGAAGTATGGATTTAAAGTGGAAAGGCATGTGGGTCTTTCATACTCTTTGGGGTGGATGGATTTGGCGCTTGTTGATTTATTTGAGCGGGCACCTTTAGCTATGCGAGATAAAAAGTTTAAAGCCAAAGCGGAAGATTTGAAAAAGTTTTGGGATTGGATGGGTGTCAGAGCGGATGTTAATAAAGAAATTTTTGCGCCGCTTATCACTCAAAATATTTTAAAGCCGATACATAAAGTTAGTTTACCGCCGCTTAAAAATTTGAAAAAAATTGGCGATAAGGATTTCAGAGAGATGATTCAAGTTTACTATGATGACGATTTTTCGCGAGATCCGTATTTTTCGGAGGTTTATCCATATAACGCGATGGGAGGGAACGGGGTGTATCTTCTAAGAAAAATTTAATGCACAGAGTTGTCATCCTGGGCTTGACCCAGGATCCAGGGCCATCAAACCTGGATTCCAGCGAACGCTCGAATGACAAAGAATTGTTTTTTGCTATAAGAGTTGGGGGAATAGCATGAAGTAAAGATTTGCTTTATTTATTGACTTCTGTTATAATTTGTAATCAGTTGCGAGTGAGTCGCAACCGAAGGAGGAAAGCGAAATGAAGAGGTTGGCGATTAGTTTTCTGGCTTTGATTTTTTTGTGCGGATGTTTCGAAGATCCTAAGCCGGTGAGAGCCGAGCGCGTTGATAATGTAGTTAGAGTTTTTATGCATAAGCCAAATCGGGAATATTCTTTTTTAGTTAAGAATAATGAGACTTCAGAGATAACGACACATTATTACAGGGTAGATAATGGTTTTAGGATTTTTGCGGATGCGTCGACTGATGAAAAGATGTGGGCTTTGCTGAATGTTTATAGAAACTCAAATAATGGATCTGACTATAAGTGTATATCAGAGATCCATATTTATTCTGAAAAAAATATGGATGGCGGAGAGTGGAGTGAGCAACGTGGTAAGAGAACTGTAACTGGACAAACGAATGTAGTGAAGTAGTATAAATCAATATTCGGGAAGTCCCACTTCCGAAATGCAGGGAACAATATGGGGAAGTGGGACTTCCCGAAACGGCAAAGGCCGTTTTTTTGTTGTATAAATGTGTATAAGAACCCCCACCTTAATCCTCCCCCTCGCGGAGGGGGAGGAAAGAGGAAGGGGATTGCAATTATGAAAATTTTAGCAGTTATACCGGCGAGAGGCGGGTCTAAGGGCGTGCCGGGGAAAAATATAAAAATGCTGTGCGGTAAGCCATTGATCGCTTGGACGATTGAGGAGGCGAAGAAATCGAGATATATAACGCGTGTGATTGTTTCAACCGATAGTGAAGAGATTGCTGAAGTGGCGAAAAAATATGGCGCTGATGTGCCGTTTTTGCGCCCTAAAGAAATTTCAGGAGATTTGGCGACGGACGTGGAGTTTTTGACTCACGCGGTGAATTGGGTGGAGAGAGAAGAACAAGGTAGCCTTTCGACCCAGCCTTCGCACAATGCTTCGGCGGGGCAAGCAAGCTCGGGGACTAAAATTCGTCATGATATTATTATGCGTTTGCCGCCCACGTCGCCCTTGCGGACAGTCGCGCATATTGACGCGGGGTTGAAATTATTGATGGATTCGCCGGAAGCGGATTCGGTAAGGCCCATTGTTGAGTCGCCCAAGCATCCTTATAAAATGTGGAAAGTGTCCGCGGATTATCTGGAGCCGTTTTTGAACGATGAGTTTACCGGTATTAAAGAAGCTCATAATATGCCTCGGCAGATGTTCCCAAAAGTTTACGTTCAATCAGGCGCGTTTGATATTATGAGAGTTAAGACCCTTATGGAGCAAAATTCAACATCGGGCAAAAAAATAAAATATATTATGATGAAACCGGAAGAGTCGGTTAATATAGATAGTATGATGGATTTTGGGATGGCGGAAGTTTTGATGAAGGAGAGAATGACAAAGCAGAACGACTAATCACAAGTGAATTATTGGAAAGCTATGAATATATCAACAACAATTTCTAATGTCTAATTACTCTAATTACTCTAATTACTCTAATTAATGACCAATTACTAATTCCTAAACATAAGATAACTTAAATCATTAGACATATTAATTCATTGGTTATTGATTAGGAATTAGGTCAATTAGAAATTAGAAATTAGAAATTTAACTCATGCGCACTATCTTTTTCAGCTTATCCACTTCCGCCGTATACAGAAATTTATTTTTTTTTCCGAAAAGCGTCTATGGCCGGTTAAGAGAAATTTTAAAAAATCGCGATGATTCGCGGGTAATTTTTTTATTACCCGTGGAGCACAGAGAAAAATATCCGGAGTTTATTAAAGAATGCGCGGAGTTGGGTAATAAATGCGCGGTTGAATTTGTGAAAGTCTCATATCCAAAAACTGTTTTAGAAAAACTATTCTTCTTTTTTTATTCTTACCTTATTTATACGAGCACTACTAAAATGTTAGCTACTATGGGGCTTCGGCCTGATGAGCCACCGGCAGGTGGGATGCGATTTTTGGCGCCGTTCAAATGGATTATTGCCAATACTTTTGGCCGATCTAAATTCGTAAAAAACAAAATAGTCCCATTGTTGTATATCAAGATTTTTAAAGAAAAGTCATTTGGAGCGCTTTTAGAGAAATATAGACCGGAGTTGGTTTTTGCGCCCCATGTTTACGGTCATTTTGATACTCGGCTTTTATCGGAGTGCAAAACAAGAGGTATCAAAACTATTGGTATGGCGGCCGGATGGGATCATTTGGATAAATATTTTTTGCCATTCAGGCCGGATGTGCTATTAGCGCAGAGCGATCATGTTAAAGAAAAAGCGATTGAATATCAAGAATATGACCCAACTATCATAAAAATGGTCGGCTATCCGCATTTTGATTTTATAGTTGATGAAAGATACAAGATGGATCGCGGAGAGCTTTTAGAGAGTTTGAAATTGCCAAAAGATGCCAAGGTTCTTTTGTATATATCGGGGAGCGCGTATTGCCCAGATGAGCCGGATGTGATTGAGACGCTTATAAGATGGATAGAGGAAGGGAGATTGGGCAAGAATTTATATTTGGTTATACGGCCATATTTAGGAGGTCGCGGGGCGGATAGGGATTTTGATGAGAAAAAATTTGAAAAGTTTAGAGAACATCCGCTTGTTAGGTTTTATACGCGTGACTCATGGGGAGATTTGGACAAAAGTATTTATTTTATAAATATTTTAAGGCATTCCAATGCTATTATTTCAGTTTTCACAACGGCGTTTTTAGAGGCGGCGGTTTTTGACGTGCCGATTTTGGGATACACTTTTGATGGTTATACAACTCGGCCATTTTATCGTTCTATAAGACGTTTCGCAACGAGCGAGCATTTTAAGGGGGTGACGGCTACCGGCGGGTTAAAGTTAGCGAAGAATTTTGGTGAGCTCGCGAGGTATCTAAAGGAATACCTTGATAATCCAAAGCTCGATAGCGATAAACGGGACTTTTTGCGTAAAAAATTGTTATATAAATTAGACGGAAGAGCGTCGGAGAGGATAATAAGTTACTTAGTAAAAAGTTAAATGTGACAAGTAAAATGGAAGACAGGGGATAGGGACAGAACGTAGCTATAAATTAGAGATAATTTTAGTGTTTTATAAGATATGAACTTACAATATTTGAAAAAAGCTTTAAGCGTATTTAAAAGAGCTTTTGGCAGATACAAAATAAAAATATTTATATTGATGGGTTTGGGATTGAGTAGCGGGTTTTTGGACGCGTTTGGCGTCGGTATTTTTATACCCATTATTTCTTATGCCATTAGAGGCGGGGGTAACACCGGAGACGATTTTATTTCCGAATACGTCGCAACCTTTTTTAACTACCTGCATATTGAGCCGAGTTTGTTGTTTTTGTTATCTCTCTTACCTTTGCTATTTATTATTAAAGCGGCGGTTCTTTTTGTTTTTGGCTATATAAGCATTAAAATCGGCGCGGATTATGAAAAAGATATGCGAGACCATTTATATAGCCGCGCACTTTATTCAAGTTGGTCGCACTTGTTGAAACACAAAGTCGGTCATTTGGAAAATATGCTGATGGTGCAGACTAAATTTGCTTCCCGAATGCTAATGTTTATGAGCGGCATGATTTTAAGTTTTTCTAGCTTTTTGGTTTATATATTTTTTGCGGCGCGCTTATCCCCAACTATTACCATCAGTCTATTGGTATTGGGAGTAATGATTTTTTTGGTTTCTAAGCCACTAGTTCGTCTCACTAAGAAATATTCAGTGGATCAGGCGTTGCTTTATCAGAAAATAGCGCATGAGGTCAATGAAAATATAATAGGGTTAAAAACCATTAAGGCCATGAATTTAGAACCCGCGATATCTTTTGTGGGCTCTGCTTTTTTTGAAAGATTTAAATTTACCAAAATTAAATCCCATATTTTTAGAAGCATTAATGCCTTAGCGCTTCAGCCGATCGCCGTTACTTTTATAGCTATTGTTTTTTATTATTCTTATAATAAGCCAGGTTTTAGCATAGGCGTTTTCGCGGTTACATTATATTTAATTCAAAAAGTTTTTAATTATATTGAAAAACTTCAAGATTCTTTGCACGCTGCGAGTTCGTTGATTCAATATGTACAAATGCTTTTAGCTTTTGAGGATGATATTTTGGATAACCAGGAGCCTGTCGGCGGCAATAGAGTTTTTATATTTAATCGTGAGTTTGAATTTAGAGATGTGAATTTCGGATACAAAGAAAGAGCGGTTACTGCTTTGCAGGGTATTAATTTTGGCGTCAGGAAAGGGGAGATGGTAGGAGTGGTCGGCCCATCGGGCTCGGGGAAGACTACTTTTGTTGATTTATGTTTGCGGCTTTTTAGGCCAGCCAGCGGTGGTTTAGTTTTGGATGGGACTCCAGCTGAAGATATAAACGTTCACGATTGGAGGCAGAATGTCGGTTATGTTTCGCAGGATATTTTTTTGAAAAATGATACTATTGCTAACAATATCAAATTTTATAATGACGCAATTACGAATGAAAAAATGATAGAAGCGGCAAAAGTAGCCCACATTTACGATTTTATAAAGACCTTGCCCAAAGGTTTTGACACGATGGTTGGGGAGCGGGGTATTATGCTCTCCGGCGGGCAAAGACAGAGAATAGTTTTAGCGAGAGTTTTAGCCAGAAATCCGCAGATTTTGATATTAGACGAAGCGACGAGCGCCTTGGATAATGAGTCAGAGGCGGCTATAAGAAAAGCCATAGAAAATTTGAAGGGTTCGATAACGCTTATAATTGTCGCGCATAGAGTGTCAACTGTTATGGGAGCGGATCGGCTGATTGTTTTTGATAATGGGAGAATAATTGAAGAAGGGGCTCCCTTGGAACTGCTCAAAAATTCGGAGTCGTATTTTTATAAGGTGAGTAACATTAAAGTATAATGCGAATCTACAAATAATATTCGAATGCTACAAATTTAGAATACAAATAAATGCAAGATATGAAGGAGGACAAAATTATATATCCAGATTTATCTTATAAGATTTGCGGTCTTTGCTTTGCCGTGCATAATGAGCGAGGACGTTATCTTTCAGAAAAATCTTATGCCGATGCACTAGAGAATACTCTCAAGAAAAATAATTTTTCTTATAATCGCGAGATTGCCATTGAACCCGCTTTTGATGGAGAAAATACTAGGCGAAATATACCAGATTTTATTATTGAAGATAAGATTGTTTTGGATATTAAAGCTAAGAAATTGATTACTAAAGATGATTATTTTCAGATGAAAAGATATTTAATTTCTAGTGGTAAACGCTTGGGAATTATTGTTAATTTTAGACAACATTACTTAAGTCCTAAAAGAATTTTGAATTGACATTTGTTGCATTCGTAAATTCGTAGTATTCGCATATGATTCGTAGATTAGTATTAGCTTATGAAAATCATCTTCGTGATGCGCTATACGCATCATTTCCATTATTTTAAGAGCATTGTTAGAGCGCTCTATGAGCGGGGGCATGACGCGACCGTTTTTTTTACGCGCAATACCAGAAACCCTAGAAATGAGGATATTTTTTTGGAGGGCGTGGAGTCGAGTCGGGGCGATATTCCAAAGTTGGAATATGATTTTATAAAAAATACCGAGGGGTCTTGGAATGAGCTTGCTTCCCTTATTCACGTAATTTTGAGCTATCGAAGATATTTAAGGGTTAATAATCAATCTGATTATTATCGCGATCGAATGACTATCTATATCCCATGGTATTTAAAGCCGTTTATAACATGGCGCGTTTTTTGGCCGTTGGTGCGGAGCGATTTTTTCGGCAGAGTTTTGAAGTTTTTAGAAAGTCGTATTCCTTACGCTCCGAGCGTTTTGGAAGAAATAAAAAAGTTTAATCCGGAGGCCATCATCGTGGCGCCGCCCAACATGTCGGGAACATCGGTTGATTCTGAATATATAAGAGTGGCCAAACATTTAAAAATACCGGTGGCAGTGCCGGTTATATCATGGGATTACTTGGGGACCAAAGGGTTTATCGCGACTCAACCAGATTTATTGTTGGTTTGGAATGAGACACAAGTTAAAGACGCGATAGAGCATCATGAGATAGCAATAGAAAATATTAAAATAATCGGCGCGCCGGTTTTTGATAATTGGTTTTCTCATCTTAAATCTTCTGTTTCAAAAGAAGAATTTTGCAGGAGACACGGATTAAATTCTGATTTTCCGATTGTGACTTATTTAGGGTCTTCAAGGAACATGGCCAAGGATGAATCATGGATATTGGATTTAATGATTAAGTCGTTGGCAGGCCATGTCGATCCGCGGATTAGAAATACTCAAATAATTGTTCGTCCGCATCCGCATAATTATAAAATTTACCAAAGATTAAAACAGGAATTTAAACCGGTTTTTATTTTGCCAGAGTCAGGGACATTGCCAAATACAGAATCAAATCTCCAATTTTTTTATGACACCTTGAGCGTTTCCGAGGTCGCCATTCAAGGCGTTAATACCAGCGGCGTAATAGATGCTATGATCGCCGGAGTGCCTACTGTTACGTTTTTGACTGATGAATATAAAACTACGCAAGTTGACACCACTCATTTTCAACAGTTGTTAGAGAATAAAACCACGCCATTTTTGAAAGACCCGGAAGAATTCGCGCCGGTGCTTTTGGATTTATTGAACGGCAAAGATGAATATAAAGAAAAAAGGCAGGAATTTATCAGAAAGTTTATCAGGCCGAGAGGATTGGAGATATCCGCAGGGGAGTGGGGGGTTAGAGAAGTTGAGAAATTGGTAGAATTACCAATTACTAATAACCAATTAAGGTAATCCTTCGACAAGCTCAGGATATAAGAATTTAAAATAATATTGGTTGCGCGAAGTCGAAGCCATACCTAAATTGGAAATTGGTTATTGGTAATTATTTATACTAAATTGTTACCTTAATTCGACTTATATTGTTGTAATATTATATGCAAAGCATTCTCAATTTATCCTTTGTAAGGCCCATTGTGATAAAGCTCGTGCGGCTTTATTTTAGAATCCGTTCCATTTGGCCTATTTGGTTTTATGTTTTAAATAGAGAGCCGAGAAAATTGTTTTTGAAGAACAAACCGATTTTAAATGATATTCAGAAGAGGGTTTTGAATGATTTAAAAACTACCGGCATTGCTTTTACCCACGTTGATGAATTGTTCCCCGGGCAAAATTTATTGCCAACGCTCCAAGGACATTTGGAAGAAAATAGAGCTAACGCGAGAGTTGAAACCAGTCAACCGTTTTTAAAATATGTTTGGGATTTTGTTCCTACTCTGGACTTTAAAAACCCTTATGTGAAAGTTTCTTTATCTGATAAAGTTTTGGACGTAGTTAATTCTTATATGTCTATGTGGTCTAATTTTTATCTTTTGACTTTAAATATTACAACTCCGGTAGGAGCGGGTACCGAGGCCTCTACTTCACAACTTTGGCACAGAGATTCGGATGACAATAGAATTTGCAAAGTTTTTATTTATTTAGATGACGTTGATCGGAATGCCGGTCCTTTTACATTTATAAAAGGAACGACTCATGGGTTGAAATATGGTAATTTATTCCCTATAACTATGGATATGCCACAGGATTTTTTAGGGAAGACAATTCCTGAAGATAAGATTATTTCGGGGGTGGGGAGGGCCGGTTCTATTATTTTTTGCGATGCTACCGGAATTCATATGGGTGGTTATGCAATATCCAAAGAGCGTTTGATGTTTACGGCCAGTTATCGTTCTAAGGCGGCGCCATACGTAGCTAGATTTAAATATCCAGATAATTTGAGCGCGCAAATTAAAGAGGCGGGGATACTCCCACAGGCGAAGTATGCTTTGCGATTTAATACGCCTAAGGTGCCCCAATTTTTACAGCCGTTTTTTTCACAAAAGAAGAGCGAGAAGATGCAAAGAAAATATCAGATGGAGCAGTCGAAAATTTTTGTGGGCTAGATTTTATTAGGAAAATTATTAATAATGAATTAAGACTTATGAATAAAGAAAAATTAGGGTTTAAGGTAAAAGAGTTTAAAAATTTGGTTGATTGGAGACTTGTTGATATCGGTTCTGATGTTAAATTTGTAGAGAATTTGAAATGTCCATGTGATGGGGCGGAATTGAAGACCGTATGCACTTTTGTCGCCAATGACGGAGCTAAAAAGATGCGTTTAGGCGTGTGCCAGTCTTGTGGTTATGTCGGTTATATTGATAAGCTGACCCCGGAATGGATCAGTAAATTTTATTTAGAAACTTGGGACGGGGCAGAGGAAAAAAATATTGACGAAGAGGTAAAGACAAAGCAAGAAAGATTTCTAGCTAAAGACAGAAGGCGCAAGGAACACATGATTGAGTTTTTGAAAAAATTTGATATGGATAAGAATAGATATGTTTGTGAAATTGGCAGCGGCTATGGCGGAACTCTAAAGATGATGGAGAAGCTTGGCTTTAAAAAATTAATCGGCACTGAAAATTCCGAACACAGAGCAGAGATAGCCGCCAAGGCTTATGGTTTGCGTCTTTTGACCGGCCCATTTGAAGATACGGCAGTCCAGTTGGAGCTTAAAAAGTTTGCGCCATATAGCTTGATATTCACTCATCATGTTATGGAGCATGTTTATGAGCCCGGCGAGATTATAAAAATTTGTTCCGGTTTGCAGAAAAAAGGCGATTATTTGATTATTTCACAACCGAATTTGACCGGCGAAGTATCATTGTCCACAATGATTTATTTTCCACATTTGCATACTTTGACTAAGCTTTCTATGGCGCGTCTTTTAGGGCGATATGGCTATAAAATAGTTGATGATACTTTGACTAATAATCGAGAGCTTTATGTGGTAGCTCAAAAGACTGACGCATTTGTTGAAGTTAAAGGCACGGGGCTAGATTATTTTGCTTACGCGGTTAAAAAGTTCGCAAAGAGTCTAGGCATGGGAGAAGATTATAAAAATCCCGTGAGACTCATGTGGAGTTATAGGGGCATTGATATTGGGGGGCAACGGCCATATAGGGGCGATGGATTGGCCGCTAAATTACAGTGGAAATTTTTGAATTCCCGTTTGTATAAGCGGCGGATTAAAGATAGAATAATAGAGCAAATCGGCAACAGAAAATACGCTAAGAACCATAAGATACTTACCGCGGTGGTAGAGGACTTAGGTGAAAGGCATACCTCATATGAAGATTCGCCGATAGAAATTCAGTTTGAGAATAATATAAAATTGTCGTATAAATAAGCGTCTAAACATGGGAACAATAAAATCAATAATTAAATATATCTTTAAAAAAGTTACCGGAGTTTTTTTCAAAATAAGAGCGTCTTGGCCGGTTTGGTTTTATATTATCAATCGAAAACCTCGGAATTTGTTTAATGCGCATAAGCCGCAATTGGATGATATTCAAAAGAGAATTATAAAGGATTTGAATGAAAAAGGCATAGCTTTTGCCCATATTGATGAGTTGTTTCCCGGAAAAAATTATTTAGCGGAACTTCAAAAATATTTTAGTGAGGCGCGCGATAGGGCCGAGCAAAAAACTAATAAAGGATTCTTGCGATATATTTGGGATGTTTCGCCGGAAATTAATTTTAGCAATCCTTTTGTTAAGTTGTCGCTTCAAAATAAAGTAGTCGACACCATAAATGCTTATTTAGAGATGTGGTCTAATTTTTATTACCTGACTTTGAATATTACAGTGCCTGTAGGAACAGATTCTAAAGCCATATCTTCGCAGAGGTGGCATAGAGACCCGGAGGATAAAAAAATGTGCAAGATGTTTTTATATTTGAATGATGTAGATGAAAGCGCCGGCCCATTTATTTACATTCCGGAATCAAAATATGGGCTAAAATGGGGACATCTTTTTAAGCAACAGCCGCCAAGAGGGTTTTATCCGTCTGACGGCGATGTTGAAAATGCCATACCAAAAGAAGCGGTTAAAAAATGCGTAGGAAGAGCGGGAACGGTGATATTTTGTGATACCTCGGGCCTTCATAAGGGTGGATACGCGATTTCTAAAGAACGTGTTATGTTTACCGCCGGATACAGATCGAAGGCGTCGCCTTGGCTTTCGAGGTTTACTTTCGCGTCGGATTTTAAGAATCAGCTAGACGGGGCGGGGGCGTCAGATGCCGTTCGTTTCGCTGTCCAGTATAATAATAATCCCGTGGCCTCTTATCTTTTGTATTTCTTTAAGAAAAATCGAGTTGATAAGATGATGCAGATACAGATGGGTGGCATGAATGACGGTGGAGGCGTAAGTAATAAATCTTATGAAGCCCAAGATCAAGAAGATCAGTAAAAAATCGTCAAGAGCGTCATTGCGAATTTTGTTTGTCACTAGATATCCAGGACAGTTCCATCATCTAAAAAATATTTTTGAAGCGATTGTTAAGAGGGGACATAATCTGAAAGTTTTGTTTGGTTTTAAGGAGAGAAGAAATACGAGTGAATACATTACGACCATCGAGAATTTTAAGAAGGAATATCCCAATTTTGATTATGATTATTCAGTCACGAGGACCGGGCTCTGGAATTATATTTTGACAACATCTCGCGACCTTCTAACTTACAGGAGGTATCTTTTAATTCCTCAATCCAATTATTATAAGGATAGATGGAGAGAGGGTTTTCCTACATGGATCAAAGATTTTTTGAGCACAAAAATAGGAGAAAAGGTTTTGAAAAGCGATTGGACTTACAGAGGGCTAAAATTTTTAGAGAGAAAAATTGCTCCCAGCCAAGCGATTGTGGCTTCTATTTTAGAATACGCGCCGGACGCGGTACTTGCTTCGCCGGTTAATATGCGGGTTGATGGAGCGGTTGCTGACTTGGATTATCTTAAGGCAGCCAAATTTTTGAAAATTCCTACCGCTTTGCCGGTTATGACATGGGACAACCTGACCACTAAAGGATTGATTCATGTAGCTCCTGACAAATTGTTAGTTTGGAATGACGCGCATTTAGCGCAGGCAAAGTTAATCCATGGTATTTCAGCGGATAACATAAGAGTCGCGGGCGCCCCGCTTTTTGATAGTTGGTTTTCAAATTTAAAAGCCCAAACCAGTCGGGCTAAGTTTTGCGCGGCGCACGGACTGAATCCTAAATATCCGATTCTTACTTATTTAGGATCCTCCACTAATATGGTTAAAGATGAAACGTGGCTGGTTCGTGAATTAAAGAAGGCGCTCGCCGTTTCGAAAGATAAGAAGGCGCAAAAAATTCAAATTGTTGTTCGGCCTCATCCGGCGAATTATGAGATTTATAAAAATTTTAAGGAGGAAGGCGTGGTTTTGATTCCTAAGGAAGGAGAGCTCCCCAGCGACGATAGAGCGCTGCAGCTTTTCTATGAAACTTTGCATCATTCGTTTGCCACCATTGGAGTGAATACCAGCGCTATGATTGATTCAATTATAGCGGGGCTCCCCGGTATCGCGCTTTTGACTGAAAAATATAAATCAACACAGGTGGATACCGAGCATTTTAGCCAGCTGTTGGGCGAAGGCGTGATGGAGGTTGTGGGAAAGCTGGAGGAGTTGCCGTCTGTTTTGGTTAATATTATGAACGGGGAGGATGTTAAAAAATCTAAGCGCGCCGCTTTTGTTAAGAAGTTCGTGCGGCCTAGGGGCTTAAAAATGGCGGCCGGGGATGTGGTGGTCGGGGAGGTGGAGGAGTTGGTAAAAAAGAATTTAGGGTATAGGGTTTAGGGCTAAAGCCCGAGGCTCGCCCTTTAGGGTATGGGGTGTAGGGTAAATTCAAAAATTAGCATTTCGTCATTGCGAGTGCATCCGAAGTCCCGACTTTGTCGAGGGTCCTCGATGCAATCGGGACAATCTTCGGAAGTCCCACTTCCCCATATTGTTCCCCCGCATTTGGAAGTGGGACTTCCCAAATATTGAATTTAAAAATGCCCAATTTTGGGAAGTGACACTTCCGCGGGAAGAGTCACTTCCGTTGCAACGGACGACCTCGCAATAACTAAATATATTCTGATTTATGAACCCAAACTTATACGGTTTTAAAATTAAAAAGTTCTTGGATTTAGCTGATTGGAAGGTGTTGGAGATAGATAATTCTATTGATTTTTCGGTCAGTAAAAATTGTCCGGCGGATAACATACCTCTTAAAGTTTTGGCTACTTTAGTTTCGGGCGACGGTTCGAAGAAAATAAGAGTCGGCGCTTGCTCCGTGTGCGGCTACGCGGGCTATATTGATCGGCCATCTAAGAACTGGTTTGGTAAATTTTATTTGGAAACTTGGGATGAGGCGGGAGCTCGCGGTGCCTTGGGCGATGCTAATCGGCGCAGAGAAGATTATTTAAAAAATGGCTGGGGCAAAAAAGCCAAAAAAGAAATGGTTAAATTTGCCGAAAAGTACGGATTTGATAAAGAGAGATATGTGCTCGACGTCGGCTGTGGATATGGGGCTAATTTGAAATATTTAGAAGAGGTTGGCTTTAAAAATCTTTTGGGAGTCGAGACTTCAAGGCACAGAGCTGTTGTGGCAGAGAAAGCTTATGATTTGAAAGTTTTGGTGGGCCCATTTGAAGATTCGGTCATGCAAGCCGAATTAAAAAGACA
>Ga0209515_10000275_pt1 | contig 98378 bp, 91 predicted proteins | sample Subgroupgradi54m_FD_187454 | JGI IMG/M metagenome (GOLD analysis project Ga0209515, IMG submission 187454) | Subsurface groundwater microbial communities from S. Glens Falls, New York, USA - GMW60B uncontaminated upgradient, 5.4 m (SPAdes)... ... | reverse complement strand
CGTTCTTCGATTATTTTCACTGGACTGATTCATATGGCTTTCGCGATGATGATTCTCAAAAGGTTTATCTCGTCGTGATATTATAGGATAACTTCTAGTTTCCGTTCCCATCGAACAACAAGGTTAATGTTTAATGTAAGGTCGCTGTTCTTTTAAAACGCAATAAATGATCTGCGTTAGTTTTCGAGCCACGGCTACGATCGCCTTGCGGGCCGCAAACGCAGCGTGATGTTTTGCTTTGATGCGATGATAAAATTGATCGAGTTGTGGATCATTTCCGATGGCGACCCAAGCGGCTTCAATGAGTAACTGGCGCATCTGTTGATTGCCCAGATGGGTGATAGAACCGCGAGTAACGTTATCACCGGTGGAATGCTCCCTGGGAGTAAGTCCGAAAAATCCTCCCAACTCCTGAGCATTTCTGAGATTATTGGGATTCCCGATATTGGCTAACAATGTCGTTGCCGTGATGAATCCGATTCCTGGAATGGACTCCAGATAACCTTTATACTTTTGAATCTCTGAGTGCGTTTTACAAAATGTTCGTAATTCCTTAAGAATCAAACAGGTTTGCCGACGGGTATAATCTAAATCCGATAACAGCAAATCTAGGCGTTGTCCTACGGCTTCAGAGCATGGCAGTTGTTTAAGTTCTCGGATATATCTCTTCGACCAGTTTTGTTCCGGCTCTTTGATTTCATTATGCAATGATGTATAAAGAAGCAATCCTTTGATTCGCTGTTTGGCTTTCTTACGATCACTCGCGTATCGTTCCCGACTGTGGATTAAATGTCGTAACTCTCGATATTCTCCTTCGGGAACTCGCACGGCTTTCAGTTCTCCCGATCGTAAATAATGGGCGATCGTATTCGAGTCGATCCGATTGTTCTTCACCTTTTGGTTCCTGGCTCGGGGAATCGTGATCGGCGAGGTTACAAAACATATCTGCCGGCGTTGATTAAGATAATCATGCAGTCGAAATCCCGTCGGCCCCGCTTCATACGCGCAGATCACTCTTTCATCTTTGTGATGATTGTGAATATAGTTGTATAATGCCTCTGGATCCGCTGGCATGGCCTTACTAACATTTTTTAAATGGTCATCTTTTACCGTGATGGAAAATTTACTTTTATCCACATCGATTCCGATAAACACGTTGTAATCTTTGGGTGAATAATTTGGTGTCATGCTTTCCCTCCTGCTTTAAAAGGTTTTTTTCAAAAGGGATTCTACTCCCCTTTCGGGAAAGCTTGACACTTTTACATATCATCTTTTCCTTATCAAACGAACGGAACGACCATTCAATGTCATCGATCCCAGGATGGGCGTTCGTTCGGATATTAAAGAAAAGCTCAATAAGTACTTAAGCGAAGTCGGAGGACGAAATGAGGTCATAGTCAGAATAGATTTTTGATCCGGCTTCGCTGAATTGCCCTTCGACAAGCTCAGGGCTATCCTGAGCAAGCCCCGTCCTGAATCAAAATGAAAGGCGGGGCGCCTTGAAGATTGTTTTCACGTTCAGCTTCGCCGAGATCCTGCCGTAGTGGTTCGACTTCGCTCACCATCTCCTTCGATCTCACTTGAGGATCGTTCAAAGGATCGTGAACACAGTCGAACGACTTCGAAGCATCCTTAAGCGACGTCGAAGGACCAAACGCACGGTGCATTTGGCGTGGATGAGACCGGATGAATTCCGTGATGTCAAAACTATACATGTATAACTTGTTATGTTTTTAGTGGTTATGCTCTGTCATGGTTTGTCATGGACAGCGATGTTCATTCTTTTCGACATCGGGTCAATCCGATCCTACGCAATAATGTCGTAATAAGTTCCATCTATCACCTAAATATTTGGGATATCTATGTTTGTTGCGCAAAAGAAAAGATATACGTTTTTATCGACTCTAGTGGAATGATATTTGCTCTAAGGTGGATATAGCTTGTCGGCAGAAATATTTTGGAATTTTGATTCAAAATTTTTAAAAAGGGAGGAGTTGCAGTGAAAAAAAGGATGACTATTACAGAAGTAGCCGATTTGGTTGGTATCAGCCCTAAGACACTCGCCCGATGGGAAAAAGTTGGAAAAATCAAAAAACCCAAACGTGATTGGCGCGGATGGCGGGTTTATGAAGAAGCTGATATTACGCATATTCGAGAATTTCATGAAACCGTATTTGAGGTATAAGAATTCGTTATTGGAGCAAAATATTTGTTAAAGGAGAAGTAGCATGTTGAAAAAATTCGTTTTAAATATAAATACTTTGTGTTTTCTTTTGGTGTATGTGTTTTTAAACCTCACCGCCTCGTCACTCAAGGCGCAGAATTTTGCCGATTGGAAACCAGTTCAAACAAATACCACCACACCTGACACAACGAAAACGGATGATCATGTTTCAGCAGAAGGAAACTCAACAACTCAAAATGGTCCAGGCGCCGATTTAAAAAACGTTTCTAGTATTGCGAACAAAAATCTTCCTGCTGAGCCCTCAACTGAGCAGATCCTTAAACAGGCTGACTCTGTTCAAGAAAGCAGTCGTTATACACTCGGTATAAATGATGCGATATCCATTTCTGTTGCTCGTCATCCAGAAGTTTCGGGAGATTATTATATTAATAGCGAAGGGAAAATTCAGTATGAATTTGTGGGAGACCTTAAAGTCTCGGGGCTGACCAAAGACGAAGCAAAGGATTTGGTCACCACTAATCTATCAAAATATATTATCTCACCGGATGTGACGGTCAAGATCATTGGCTATAACAGTAAAGTGGTGTATGTGCTCGGGGAGGTCGGAGCCCCGGGAAAAATTTATATGCATGGAGATACAATTACCGTGCACGAGGCTTTACTTCAGGCGGGGCTGCCCCTGTTAAGTGCTTCCATGAAAAAGAGCCGTTTGATTACTCCTGCAGAAGATGGAAAAGCCGAAAGAAAATATGTGAATGTGGAGGCTCTTCTTTATGAAGGTGATTTAAGAGAAAATTTAGTGATGAAACCAGGCGATGTACTTTACATCCCAGCGACCATCCTGGCCAAAGCCATGCGGGTTATTAATCCTGTGGCTCAACCTATTGGAACGGTGGTGGGAACAGGCCGCACGGTGTATCCAGCATTTTAGTACCCCCGATCTTCAATATGAAATAATTTTAGGAACCCTAGAAAGGATTCGCATGAGTGAATACAGTGAAGTTTCAGTTTCTCCCATCAATTGGCTAAAGATATTCTTCCGACGTAAAGAGTTGCTTATCATCCCGATTTATATCGGTTTAATTTTAGGGATTTGCCTCGGAATGTTGCTTCCTAAAAAATATCGCTCCTCAACTATTATCCATGTGGAAGAAGGAAAGACCGATAACCCCTTATTTACCAATTTGGCCGTATCGACAACCGTAACTCAGCGCATGAATGCGATCCGGGAATCCATGCTCGGATGGAATAGTTTGCTCACGCTCGTCAAGAGATTAAATATGGATAAAAATATTAAGTCGCCACAAGAGTTGGAGGACTTAATTTTCGATATCCGCAGAAATATTTTTATCAGACTCCGAGGACAGAGTATCATCGATCTTTCTTACATCGGCCTAAATCCCGAACAAACCCAGGCCGTCGTCAAGAACATCACGGACATCTTTATTGAACGAAATCAGGAAGCTCAGGATAAAGAAACCGCGGATGCGATCATTTTCATTGAGAATCAATTGCGTGTTTATCAAGGCAAAATCAAATCCTCTGAAATTGCCAAACTACAAGATCAATTAAACACACTTTTGACCGATTCAACGGAAGCACACCCGAGGGTTAAACAATTAAGAGAAGAGATTAAAAACAAAAAGGAAGAATTAGCAAAAGAGAATCTAGAGTATACTGAGACGGGCGATCTTGACACGAAAACAAATAATCCTATCATTGAGGAAATCAAAAAGGCTTTGGAAACCGTGGGGTCACAAACCGCCCCAACACCGGATGCCAATAAACCACCAGAGAACGCCGCCAATAAAGATATTTACAAAGTGATGTTGATTGACAAATTGGATAATGTTTTAGCGCGTGACATCGATGTGAATACCAGCATCTACAATATGCTCCTTCAGCGATTAGAAACCGCCAAGATCACACAAAGATTGCAATCTTCCAAAGAAGGAACAAAATACACGATTCTTGATCCTCCCCGAGTTCCTTTAAAGCCGTTTAAACCGAATAAGTTTCTTCTGGCGATCATGGGGCTCGTTCTGGGAACGGTGGCGGGTGTGGCGCTCGTTATCTTTCGTGAATTTTTAGACAAATCATTTTTGGACGTTGAGGAGGCGAAAGAATTTCTAGGCTCTCCGCTGCTAGGGGCTATTTCGAAGATCAATACCATGGAGAGCCTGCAGCAGGAACGACAAAGAAAAATATGGGTTTCTAGCGTAACCGCCATCGGGGGAATAGTTGTTGTGATTATCGCCTATGTTATTTCTGGATTGATGAAGCTGTAAGAATGTGAATATTGGAGAATAGGAGAACACTCTTCATATGTATCATCAATTTTACGGATTTAAAGAAGCTCCATTCAATATGACCCCCAATTCATATTTTTTCTTTGCGAGTGCAAAGCATCTGGAAGCGTTGAATACCTTGGTCTATGCCATCTCCGAGCGTAAAGGTTTTGTGGTGATAACCGGAGAAATCGGCTCGGGCAAAACAACCATATGCCGGACGCTCATTAACAAACTCGATAACAGAACCCAGGTGGCATTGATAAACAATACCTTAATCAACGGCCGGGACCTTTTAAGCGCTATCCTCGAGGATTTAGAAATCGATTTTACCCCCGGAACGAAAGCCAAACTTCTCTCTCAACTCAATAATTACCTTATCCAACAATTAAACAATAACAACAATGTTGTTCTGATCATTGATGAAGCGCAAAACTTAAGTCCAGCGGTTTTGGAGGAAGTTCGGCTTCTATCGAATCTGGAAACCGAGCATGAAAAACTCATTCAGATCATCTTTCTGGGACAGCCAGAACTTAAGAAAAAACTCGCTTTAAATAAACTAGAACAGCTTCGCCAGAGGATTGCGGTTTTTTATCATTTGAGCCCTTTAACCAGGGGTGAAACACATGAATACGTTCTTCACCGGGTTAAAATCGCCGGTACTAGTGACCGACAATATTTCACTGACAAGGCACTAGATTTGATTTATGAATTTTCTGGCGGGGTCCCGCGTTTGATCAATCAAATTTGCGACAGTGCCTTTTTAACCGGGTACGTCAATGAAGCTCTGGTGATCACGGAAGAGATTCTAAAAGAGGTCATTGCCGAATCCCCTACAGTTAAAATTGCAGGTAACGTGACGAATATTAAAAATCCTACAGATGATTCTGATCTGTACTTCAACAATGAATGGATAAAAGAGATCACCCGTGAGTAAAATACTTAATATAAAAAATAGTCTAAAGCTGGATAGAAAAAATAAATTCAGTTTTCTGCTCGCTTCTTCTCAGCTCTCGCAGACTTTAGGTGTCAACAATTTTCCAGCGGAAGAAATAAAACATCCAGAAAAAGCCGCGATGACGATTCACAAAAAAAATAATTTACACATTGAACACGAAACAGAAGAAGAGGAGGAGAAGAAAAGCACCTTGATTCCTTTAAACTGGCCCATGATTTTGAGTATCTCGGTTGGCGTTTTACTTGTGGCATTCTTTGAATTCAAGATTGTGGAAATCATCAGCTCCAATTCCGCAAACGTCCCATCCCAAGAGCTGCAAACTATAAAATCCGAAGAATTATCAAAAAAAAATAATTAAAAAAGGAAAAACCGATTATGGGAAAAATCACCAGTGCTTTAAAAAAAGCGGCAGACGACAGATTACAGCGGATCGAGAAGATCAACAAAATCAAAGAGCAGGATCAAATCGTCGTGAAGAAGATGGGATCTTCCCAAATCGATCCACGGCTCATCGCCTATTTTGATCCCAAGGCGCTCATTACGGAACAATACAAAATACTTCGTACCAATTTTCTTTCACTGAATAAAGGCCGTCCTCCCAAAACGGTGGTTGTGACCAGTGCCCTTCATTCCGAGGGAAAAACCGTCACTACCTTGAATCTGGCAATCGCCATGGCCCAAACCATCAAGCGGCCCAAAATTCTTTTGATTGATGCGGATATGCGACGCGGCCGCGTGGCAAGATATTTAGGCGTGGAGCAAGCTTTAGGTTTAAGCGAAGTTTTAACGGGACAGGCGACACCCGCGCAAACACTATTTAATATTGATTTAGAAAATTTGACCTTCCTTTCCTCCGGATCCATACCTCCTAACCCAACCGAACTCTTATCCTCCCAAGATATGAAGGATTTGATTGATGAAGTAAGAAATAAATATGATTATATCTTCATTGATACCCCCCCCATTATCCCGGTTACGGATTCAGGCATTTTAGGAGCACTGGCGGATGCCGTGATTATGGTGATTCAAGCCGGACGAACACAGCGCGGGGTTGTCAAACGCGGCAACGAATTGCTGCAGCAGGCCCATGCGCACTTGATTGGGCATGTGTTAACCAACATTGAATACCATCTTCCCGAATATATTTATCGCTATTTATAAATCTTTGAGAAAGGAAGCCAACATGAACAAATACTTAATCACCGGTGGTGCTGGCTTTATCGGATCCAACATCGCCGAGCATCTCATCAAAGCAGGGAATTTCGTCCGTGTCCTCGATAATTTTTATTCTGGAAAAGAGGAGAACCTAGCCTTTGCACACGGATTAGGAAAAACAAAATTTGAGTTTATCCGGGGAGATATCTGCGATAAAGACGCCTGCGACCAGGCCTGCCGTGGTATGGATTATGTGCTTCATCAAGCAGCGCTTCGTTCTGTTCCTAAATCCATGAAAGATCCAGAAAGTTATAACCACGTGAATATCAACGGTGTGCTTTTTATGCTGCAAGCCGCTTCCCAAAATAAAATCAAACGTTTTGTCTTTGCGTCATCGAGTTCCATCTACGGAGACACCAGTATTTTTCCGGAAAGAGAAGATCATCTGCCGCTTTTGATTTCACCGTACGCCTTAAGCAAACTGACCGGTGAATATTATTGTCGTATTTTTTCCGAATTTTTTAATGTGGAAACAGCCTGCCTGCGCTATTTCAATGTCTTTGGCCCAAAGCAAGCCCTCGATGATGAATATGCCGTCGTGATCCCGAAATTTATCCACTGCATCTTAAATGATTCCGCCCCGCCCATCTTCGGAACCGGAAAACAATCCCGTGATTTCACCTTTATTGACAATGTGATTTCCGCAAATATTCTAGCGGCCACAACCCCCGGAATTAAACACGAAGTTTTCAACGTGGCTAACGGCTGCGATAATACCGTGCTCGATCTGGTTGCCGCCATCAATAAAATCTTAAAGAAAAATATCCAGCCCGCATTTCTTGCGGTCCGGGCCGGGGATGTGTTTCGCACCAATGCCGATATTTCCAAAATCCAAAAAATGCTCAAGTATAAGCCGCTGGTCGATTTTGCAGAAGGATTAAAACGGACCGTGGAGTGGTTTAAGAATAAAGTTTAAAACCATGCGCAAAATTAAGGAAGAATATTTCCGGTGTGCCTTTGGAATTTTCGGTCATCGGAAAAAACTATAAATCGGGAAAGATTGACGATATCCTCACCCAAAAAGAAAATTCCATCCATTATTGCAAACCTGTTATCAGCTGTCAGAATCCCGACAACTTGAGCGGTTAATTTGGTTTTAATACCGGAGAAATTTTAGGAGAAGGGCAAAGACAATGATGCGTTGAATCGTTTCAGCGAAGGGATCGAGCGAATTGTTTTTAATGCAGAGGAAGGAAGCGATAAAGGTTTGAATGGCCGACGATATGTCAGCCAAACGCATTCGTTTGAGAATTTCATACGGATTAGGCAGGGAAAAATAGCACATGGCTTCCATTAAACAAAAAACTATCTCTGGACTCAAATGGACCGCGGCTGCCAACTACGGACAAAAGGCACTTTCGTTTGTTACCTTTATTATTCTGGCCCGCATCCTCGAGCCGCGGGCCTTTGGTCTTTTTGCCATGGCCTTCATTGTGATCGATGGATTCGGTTTATTTAAAAGTTTAGGAATTGATACCGCCCTCGTCCAACGTAAGGAAGCAATCGACGCGGCCTCGCACACGGCGTTTTGGATGTTTCCGGTCGTCGGGACGGCGATGTTTATATTATTGTATTTAACGTCTCCGCTTGCCGCCCTGTTCATGAGAGAACCAGCCTTGACCCCGATTCTGATGACTCTCGGCGTCATTTTTATCCTGGGTTCGATCGAGAATGTTCCCATCGCTTTATTAACCAAGGAATTAAAATTCAAGGGACTCGCTATCCGGGAATTGGTGTCCTCTTTGCTTTATACCGTTTGTGCCGTTTCCTTGGCCTGCTTCAAGTTTGGGGTGTGGAGTTTGGTCTATGCGTATCTGCTCAAGCGGATATCTATGCTGGTTTTATCGTGGCGTTTGTCGGGATATAAACCCAAATTCATTTTTGATAAAACGATTGCCAATCAACTGCTGCATTTCGGGAAATTTATTTTAGGGACCGTCCTGGTCTGGTTTTTAGTTTTGAATCTGGACAATTTTTTAATCGGAAGAAAGCTGGGCGCCGAGATGCTGGGATTTTATGCTTTAGCCTTTAATATTTCCAGCTTGACCATGACCCATCTTTCGAATCTGGTCTCCCGGATCATGTATCCAACGTATGCGAAGTTACAAAGCGATCGCGCCAGCATGAAAAAGATCAGCCTGAAGATCATGAAAACAATTTCTATTTTTTCTATTCCATTTGGAGTGGGGTTGATTTTTTTAGCCGAACCTCTGATCCGAGTTGTTTACGGAGTGAAATGGCTGCCCATGGTGCCGCCGTTACAAATTCTTTCGTTGTGCAGTATGATCCTGCCGATTTTTTCTTTCGCGGGAGCCATTTATATCGCCTGCGGTAAGCCGAAATGGGATTTTCTAATCGGGATATTGACTATCAGTTTGATTCTCGGAGTGCTGCCGCCCTTGATTGATCGTTTTGGTTTAGCGGGAGCCGCAGCGGGAATAGTTTTTGCGCGGCTCGTTCCTATTCCGATTGTCATTTGGTTGATGCGAAGACTTATCGGCTTGACTTTAACCGACATTGTGCAAATCCTTAAACCCGCGCTTTTAAGTAATCTGTTGATGGGTGTCCTCATTTGTTGGGCCAGAGGCTTTATAGTTTTTCAGGGAGGGCGAAGTATTTTTAACGTCTCCATCTTGTTGATGTTTCTGTGCGGTTTTGCGGGATTTTATTTTATGGTGTCGTATTGGATCGATCGGATGGTTTTTAAAGAGATCAAGGAAGTGATCTTTAGAGTGTGATGAACAAAACACCCAAAGTCTCCGTCATTATTACAACTGATCACTGGAAAAAAGGGAGGCGTAATCAAGAAACCTTTGAAAGTTTATTTGAGGGGAAATGTTATCTGCGCTCCGTTATGAATTATCCATTCATCGGCCAACATTTTTGGCCGCAAGAGGCTTTAGCGTGTCCGGTTTTCTCTGCCGTAGAGAATTCTGCAGGTATATATAGATTATGGAGTGTCTCTTAAACGAAAGAACTCATCCCGATAAAGAAAATGCTCATATCCGTCATCATCCCGACATATAACCGTGTTCAGGGTTTAAAATATATTCTGGAATTATTCCTTACTCAGAAAAAACAATCTTGGTGGAATTATGAACTGATCATCGTGGATAACAATTCCACCGATTCCACCGGACAGTATTTGGAAGAATTAACGCACAAAGATCAGCGCGTGAAAAGTCTCGTCGAATTGAAACAAGGGACCGGATTTGCCTTAAATAAAGGGATCACCAGCGCGCAAGGAGAGATTATCGTTGTTTCTGCCGATGATGTCGTGATTCAGGAAGATCGTCTGATGATCATCGCCGAAATTTTTAAAAATAATCCTGACGTGCAGTGCGCCACGGGAAAAGTTCTTCCCTTATGGAACGGACTAAAACCTCCTCAATGGTATTCAGATCAGGTAAAAGGGGTTTTGGTGCATGTGGATTATGGCAATCAGCGTAAAGTTGTGAATTACTGTGTCGGAACCAATACCTGTTTTCGAAAAACAGTTTTTGAACGTTTTGGGCTTTTTGACACCGCCTGGCGATTTGAAGATGTCCATTTTGCCCGACGGATCCGGGAAGCCATCAAAATTCATTATTTTCCACAAATGTTCGTCTATCATCCGGTTCATCCGGAACGTTTAACCAAATCTTATTTTAAACGATGGTACGCGTTGGCCGGAGCCTTTGAGGGAAATGATGTGCAGGTTTCGGGTCGAAATATTTTCCATGTGGAACTTTGGCGTTATAAAAAGGCTTTTACCCAAATGATTCAATACGGCCGCAGTCTTTTTGATACTCCTCAACGTTTCTATCATCAATGTGAGTTGATTTTTTTTATGTCCTTATTCTTGCAAAGAAATGGCAGATTCAAAGCATGAAGATTATTTTTTTATGTCGTCTGTTTCATCAATTCCGAGGAGGATTGGAATCTTACACCTATGAAATGGCCCAGGCCCTAGCAAAAAGAGGTCATCACGTTCATATTATTTGCGAAGACAAAGGGAATTTTTATCGGCACCATTTAGGAGCAGGGATCGAGGTTCATGCCATTCCCTATAACGAAGATCCGTTTCCCGGTTTTTGGAAAATCGACCGTTTCATTCCGCTGCAGGATATCTTCTATTCACGAAAAGTAGCCCAAAAAATCCAGGAATTGATTGACCGCGTGGGGGTCGATATTGTGGAAGCTCCGGATGTCCAAGAGCAGGGATTCTGGTATTCTCAGCATAAACGCACGGCTTTTTTTCTGCGGCTGCACGGATATTTTTATATGCGGGAAGGGGAAACCCTGGAAAATTCACCTAAAAATTTGCCGCTGCGCGAGCAGTTTTTCTGGTGGATAGAGCGAAGTTCTATTTTCAAAGCCGACGGGGTAGCGGCGGTTTCTTCTGACTTTGCCGAGTTTGTCCGCAGATTTTGGAATTTGGATGGTAAGAAAATTGAGGTGATTCACAATGCGGTGGACACTGCCATTTTTCATGGCGCCAGCGAGCGAAGCGAGCAACGCGAGCAGCGGGAGCTTGCGGTCCTTTTTGTAGGACGGATAGAACCGAAGAAAGGGATTAAAGTCTTGGCCCGGGCGATTCCGATTGTGTTAAAGGAATTTCCGAACGTCAAATTTTATTTTGCCGGACGCGATACTCATTTGGAAAACAGCAGTGAAATGGCTTCCGAATATATTCTCCGGCATGCGCCACCAAACAATGTGGTGTTTTTAGGAGAACTCCCGACACCAGAATTAATTCCTTATTACCAGAAAATTGCGATCGGAGTCTTCCCTTCATTATACGAACCGTTTGGACTTGTGGCCTTGGAATCCATGGCCTGCGGGTGTGCGACGATTGTCAGCCAATCAGGAGGATTGAGCGATATCATTGAACATGAGCGAGACGGATTACTGGTTGCGCCTGGAAATCCATTTGAATTGGCGCAAGCCATCAAACGCTTTTTGAACGATAACCAACTGCGCGAGCGTTGTTGTGTACAGGCGATCGAAAAAGTAAGAACACAATTTACCCTGGACGAATTGGTTGACCGGACACTTTTCATGTATGAGCAGGCGATTCACAATTATCGTCATTGATCGGTTGAGGAACTTTAACTATGCCTAAAGTCAGCGTCATTATTCCCACGTATAACCGGGGAAACTTTATCGTTGCCGCCATCGAAAGTGTTCTGGCGCAAAATTACCGCGATTTCGAAATCATTGTGGTGGACGATGGGTCAACCGATAACACCCAACTCCAGCTCAAGCCATTTAAGGAAAAGCTCAATAACGGCCGGATCAGATATTTTTACCAGCCGAATCAGGGAATTGCCTGCGCACGAAATACCGGTATTCGATGCTCGCAAGGGGAATATATCGCATTTCTCGATTCGGATGATCTTTGGCTGGGAGACAAATTAAAGATTCAAACAGAAATTTTAGACGGCAATCCCGCAATTGGGTTAACGTATGCCTCCATGATTATTTATGATGAAAAGGGAAACTACCGCGGCCTTAAACCCAGCAAAGTTTCCGGAACAAATTTTCAAGAATTGATCGAGTGGGGAGGGCATTACCCCACCTCAACGATTATGCTGCGAAAGGACTGCTTTAAGCGCGTTGGGCTTTTCGATGAAAATTTCGCCAGGTTGGAGGATTTTGACATGTGGCTGCGGATATCTCGACTATATCGTATTTTTCCGGTCATAGACCAACCTCTGGGAATTTATCGCTGGCATGACAATAATTCCATATTCGATGAACAGATCGTGTATGAATCACAGATCAAACTATATCAGAAAATTTTTAACCAGTTTCCCGATGCCCCTGCTAAGGTAGTCAAGCAAAAGCTCGCCAAGAATCAATATTTGTTAAGTAAATTTCATTTTAAGGAACGTAATTATGTTAAAGCCTCCCAGCATTTGCAGCAAGCCTTGATCAATAATCCGCATGTGGGGAAAGGATTTTGGAAAAAAGACGACCGTTGGGACAAAAAAATAACAAAATCGTTGAAGCCCTATACTTTTATCGCGCTATGTTGGGGGAAAAGAATCTTTTCGGACAGCTCTAATAAAGAAAAAGAACATCTTCATATCTGTCTTTTGAACCACTCGTTTCATAAACAGATCGGCGGCATTGAAACCTACACGTGCCGTATGGCGAAAGCCTTCGCCAAACGCGGGCACACCGTGCGGTACAAAAATTCATGAAGAATTTTATCCCGCAAAATTCTGGCGATATTGTTGAAGCACCAGGCTTTGAGGGTTATAAACCAATATTCTCCCGTAAGGTTCCTCTGGTCATCCGCTTTGCGGATTTAATTTTCCCAATTTTTCGGATCAAACCCTCGAAGATGAATATCGTTTATCTGGGTGTGAACCGGAAAATTTTTTATCATGGAGAACCTCAAAAAGAAAGTCAACCCACAGTCTTATTTGCCGGACGGCATGAAAAAAATAAGGGTATCGAAGTTTTGGCCGCAGCGATTCCCCGGGTGGCGCAAAAGCATCCTCAAACGGACAAAACGCTGGAGATTTATCGAAAGGCGATTAGGGAATTCCGATCACATCATCCGCAGGAGCGAAAATGAGGATTGGAATCGACTGCCGTGCGCTTTATCTGCCGCAGATCAAGGGTATTGGGATTTATCTGCAGAATTTGTTACCGGCGTTGGCAAAACTCGATGCTTCTTTTGAATACGTGCTTTTCTACGACAGCCGCCAGGAAGTGGTACGGCGTAAACCGACCTTGACGAATTTCTCCGAGAAGGGCTTATCGATTAGAAAAGGAGATACCTTATTTTTTTGGGAACAACTTCGCTTGCCTTGCGCTTTGAAGCACGAACGATTGGATTTATTTCATAGCCCGGCGAACACCACGTTTTCGAAGGGAAAGATTCCGCTGGTCGTCACCGTTCATGACACAATCGTTCAACAGATCCATCATGCGAGCCGGGTTAAAAATTTTTATTTTAAGAAATTACAACCGTTCTTCTTAAGGCGGGCGGATCGGATTATTGTTCCGTCATTTCATTCCAAAAATAATTTGATACAACTTTTGAGAATCCAGTCTGAAAAGATTTCGGTTATTCCTCAAGGTGTGAATCCGAACTTTCGAGTCTTGCGTGATCGAAGAGGCAGCGCAGCAGTAAAACAAAAATTCGGGATCAAAGGCCAGTACATTTTATTTGCCGGCGGAGAAAGCCCTTGGAAAAATGTGAGCCGTTTGATTAAAACTTTTCACCTTCTTCGCCAGGGAAAACGAATTGCAGAACAACTGGTGATCACCGGGATCAGGTCTATTCCTATTTTTGAGAAACACCAAGCGGAGATTCAATCCTATGGTTTGAAACTGGAGGAAGATGTTTTGGTTCTGGGGTATATCAATGAAGAAGATCTTATTGGTTTATACAATGCCGCCGAAATTTTTGTTTATCCGTCGTTAAATGAAGGATTCGGGTTTCCACCGCTGGAGGCGATGGCCTGTCAAACGGCGGTTGCGGCCTCCAACGCCGCCTCGATTCCCGAGGTAGTGGGGGATGCGGCCCTGCTTTTTGATGGAACAGATGTAAACGATATGGCGGAAAAAATTTATACGCTCTTAACAAATGCCTCGTTGAGGCAAGAATTAAAAAAGAAGGGATTGAGGCGTGCCCAGAATTTCCCGTGGGAGAAAACCGCGAAAGAAACCCGGCGCGTTTATGAGGAGATTGCTTAAGTGAAAAATGTCTTGTTTATTGAAACCAGCACCGGATTTGGGGGATCGGCCAAATATCTCCTGGAGCTTTTGAAGCGGATCGATCCATTGCAATTTAATCCCACAGTGATTTTTTCTGGTGAAGGATCGAATATCCGAAAGATCAAAGCACTCGGGATTCCTTGTGAACGCATCGGTTTGAGTTTCCCTGAGATCAAACCGCCCATTTTAAGTTATGCCTATCAGTTATTCTGGTTGATTTTTATTCTTCTTCCGAAAGCGTTCTTGATTTGGATGAAGATTCGAAAACACAGAGTTAAGATTGTTTATCTCAACAATGAAATTTTGAGCCATATCCCCGCCATCTTGGCCGCCAAGATGGGAAACTGCAAAATCATCTGTCATAACCATGGATTACGTAAGTTAACTTTTTTGGAGAGACAGCTGGCCGAGGATATTGATTGGTTTGTTTGTGTATCGCAGGCAAGTTATGAGGCCATCCGAAAGAATATTGAAAAAAAACCCGCCACGGTCGTCTATAACGGTTTGGATATGAAAGATTACCGCTTGGAAAAAATCAAAATCGATCAGGGATTTAATACTTTGAAAAAAACACGCTGGTTGATTGGAATTTTCGGCAGGATTGTGGAATGGAAAGGACACACCACATTTATTTATGCTGCGGTAAAAGTCTTGAAGAAATTCCCCCACACTGTTTTTGTGATCATCGGAGATGATTTAAGTCCGCAAAAATTTTTTTTGAACCAGTTAAAAAAAGAAATCTCCAGTTTGAAATTGGATGATTATTTCATTTTTACGGGCTGGAGAGAAGAAACAAACAGTCTGGTTTATGGATTGGATGTGGTGGTGCATCCCTCGATTTTACCGGAGCCATTTGGGCTCTCGGTGATTGAGGCGATGGCGTTAGAAAAAGCGGTGGTCGCATCTCGTCTGGGGGCGATCCTCGAGATTATCAACGACGGAGAAGATGGTTTACTATTCAAATCCCAAGATGCGGATGATTTAGCGCAAAAAATCATCCAATTGATTTCCGATGACGAGTTAAGAAGGATTTTAGGTCAACGCGCCCGCTTAAAAGTTCAAAACAATTTCACCATGGACCGTAATGTGAAAGAGATTCAATCCATTTTAGAAAAGGTGACGGCGTCATGAAAAATCCTGTTGCAAAATTTTTTCCGTTTATTTTACTCATTGGTTTTTTTGCGTTCATCATTGTGAAAGATGTGGATATCCCATCGTGGCTGACGATTTCGCTGGGTGGTTTGGGGGCATTGGCGCTGCTGGCTCTGGGATTACGCAAACCGGAAATCCCGTTTTATGTACTGGTTATTTATCTGCCGTTCAATAAAATTTTATCCGGGACGTTCGGAGGATTCATGACCGCGGTGAACATGACAAACATTCTTATCCTGATTACGATTATCTGTTGGATCATGAACGGCATGTCCACCCAAAAGAAGTTATTTGAGAATACGGCCTTTAACTGGGTGGTATTTTTATTTTGTCTGCTGGGAGTTCTATCGGTTGTGAAGGCCAGCTTCGATTATGGCACTGGATATTTTATGGAATTCATCATCCCTTTGAAACGCTGGCTGACTCCCGTATTACTTTATTATTTGGCTTTGAATCTCATCCGGGATAAGGAAATGTTAAAAAATACGGTTATCATCATCTTGGCCGTATTAACCGTCGTCGGCTTGATGACGATTAAAGAAAGCATCGATATCGGGGATGCGGGGAGTTTGGATTCGAGCCGCGTTAACGGAATTGCTGGCCAGCCAAACATGATGGGCGCTTTCTTTGTTTATTATATGTTTTTATTTCTGGCTTTTTTCTATCTGAACTGGCATAAGTTTGCTTCTTGGTTTCTTTTGCTTCCGTTTTTAATTTGTTTTCGCGGGATTCAGGTGACCTTCTCTCGCGGGGCGTATCTAGCCTTTGCCGTTGGGGTGACGGCGATCACATTTTTTAAAAATAAATTTCTATTCTTTTTGATTTGCATCGCGATTTTGTTTATGGTTCTAAATCCGCAATTCCTCCCCGGAGGACTGCAGTATGCGGTGAGCCGCACGGTCAAAGGCCCCGGCGCTTATGGCGATCCGAGTTTGGAAGATCGGGTCGATAGTAGTTCATCGACCCGCATTGAAATTTGGAAAGGGGCGGCGGAAATAATAAAGGACCATCCACTGACGGGAGTGGGGTATGGGGTGTTTCCCTACGTGCTGCCGCAATATGTCCCACAGGTCGGAGAAATGGATGCGCACAATACCTTTCTCATTATTGCCACAGAAATGGGAATCCCCACGCTTCTTGTTTTTTTATGGATTATCCTGGTTGTCTTTAGACATTCCCTGTGGTTGTACACGCGTTCTAAGGATCTGTTTATTAAAGCCGTGGGGTTAGGAATGCTCGGAGGAATTAGCGGGATGGTGATAGCGAATCTTTTCGGTTCTCGCTTGGAATCCGAGGAGGTTAGTGCGTATTTTTGGATTCTTTCGGGATTGATTGTGAAAGCGGTGATTATGTGCAAGAGAAAAGAGCTGGCATGATGTTTCCTAATTTGCAATATGATTTCCGCAGGGTTTATACAAAAACTTCGTATCAGGGAAAACTTCGAAAAATTTTCGCAACACTGGGTCAGCAGGGTTTTCAGGCAATTTTAGGGTATCGTATGTGTCGGTGGATGGTGGGCAAGCGAATTCCTTTACTACATCTTTTCGTCCAGCGATGTGTGGAAATCACAACCGGGATTTCTATCCCACCGGAAGTTTTAATTGGCCGGGGTCTGATGATCCCGCATTTCGGAGGAATCATTATCAATTCGAATGCCACGCTGGGAGAATTCTGTACGATTTCGCACGGCGTCACCATTGGTAACAAAATGCCCGGTGGAAAATCCCCCGTGATGGGAGATCATGTTTACATTTGCGCCGGGGCAAAAGTTTTGGGCGATATTCATATCGGGGATCACTGCATCATCGCCGCTAACAGTGTGGTGATGAATTCGATTCCGGCGAATTCGGTGGTAGCCGGAATACCGGCGAAGGTGATTAAAAGAATCGATCCTCAAACGGAATATAAGGAGTTCTGGAGTGTCTAGTTTCAAAATGAAAACAAAAATCACGATCGTCATCGATCATCTGGGAAGCGGCGGGGCGCAAATGCAGGTGTTCCAGTATCTGAAGTTTGCCAATCGCGCGCGTTTTGATATCACCGTCATCAACTTAGACAGCCAATACGATATTCTGGGCGATGAGATCAAAAAACTTGGGATTGACGTGATCGGGATTCCTCATCGAGGATTCTTTAATTTAATCACTTTATTAAAACTCATTCGTTTGTTTAAGACGATCAAGCCGGATATTGTTCACACGTATTTATTCACCGCAGATTGTTATGGCCGGCTGGCGGCGAAATTAAGCGGAGTTAAAATTATTATCTGCGCGGTACGCAATCTCGATGTCTGGATGAAACCTCAGCATATCCTCGCCGACAAAATCCTCGCCCGGTTTACCGACCGGATTACGATCAACGCGGAAAGCATCCGTCCGTATTTGATCCGGAAAGAAAAAATCGATCCCCAAAAAATTGAACTGATTTATAACGGAATGGACCTGGAACGTTTTACGAATTTAAGACCAGTGAAGATGACGAAAGAGGAATGGCGTATTCCGCCGGATGCCCTGGTCGTGGGAATGATCGGACGTTTTAGCGAACAGAAAGATTATGAAACATTTTTTCAGGCAGCACAAAAAGTTTTAGAGGCGATTCCGAATATTTATTTCCTCGCGGTCGGCGATGGCCCGAGACGTAGGATCATGGAAGAAAAAGTTCAGAAACTGGGTATTGCGGACAAAATAATTTTCACCGGACGACGTCAGGATATTCCTGACTTGATTGCGATTCTGGATGTGGGGGTTTTATCGAGTCACGCCGAAGGCTGCCCGAATGTGATTCTGGAATATATGGCAGAACAAAAGGCGGTTATTGCCTCGGACGTTGGAGGATGCCAGGAGTTAGTACGGGATAAAGAAACCGGGTTTATTGTTCCGGAAAATGATGCGTCCGCTCTGGCCGCGGGATTGATCGCCCTGCTAAGCGATGAAAGGTTAAGACTCGCTATGGGAATAAAAGGCCGTCAGCGCCTGGAAAAATATTTTACCGCACCGATGCTGGCACGCAATACCGAACAGCTTTATCAAAAACTTTTAGAGCCCAAAGTGGCCTTCATCTTTTCACAGTTTCCGGCGTACGATGAGACCTTTATTTTAAGGGAATTAAATCAGTTGAAAGAGCAGGGGGTTCTTTTTACGATTTATTCTCTTAAAACTCCCCAAGACAAGATTGTGCACGAGGAGGCCCAGGAATTAGCCAGAGGGACAGTTTATCTTCCATTTTTCTCGCTCAAATTATTTTTGCTTAACGCGTTTTATTTTGTACGGAATCCTTTTCGTTATCTTTCGACCTTTGCCAGAGTTCTGATGGAAAATATAAAAAGTCCGCAGTTTTTTCTAAAGACTCTTTTGATTTTTCCTAAATCCGTCGGGTTTTCTTGGATCGCGCGAAAAAACAAAATATCGTCGGTGCATGGCCAATGGGCCACTTATCCGGCGAGTGTGGCGTATATCATTTCGCGATTCAATGATATTCCGTTTAGTTTCACCGGCCACGCGCATGATCTTTATACCGACACAACGATGCTCGCGTTTAAAATCAAACAGGCGCGTTTTGTGACCACCTGCACGGCCAACAACAAAGAATATTTGCTTAGGATTTTGGGGAAAAATTATTCCCGTAATGGAATCGGAAAAAAGATTATGGTCAACCGCCACGGGATTGATCTATCCCGATTTAAACGGCCAGAGGAATTTTCCCCGAACCATAAACTTTTTACCATTTTATCCGTCGGGTCGCTTTTGGAATGCAAAGGATTTTCTTTTCTGATTGACGCCTGTAAAATCTTAAAAGATCAAGGTCTAGCTTTTCACTGCATCATCGCCGGCGGAGGGAAACTGGAGAAAAACTTAAGACTACAGATTCAAAATCTGAACCTGCAGGACACCGTTGAACTCACCGGTTACATCACTCAGGACAGACTGATTCCACTTTATCAACACGCCGATGTTTTTGTGTTGGCGATGGTCCCGGAAATCCATTGGGGAATTCCTAATGTGTTAATTGAGGCTGCGGCAGCAGGAGTTGCGGTTGTGTGCACGATGCTGCCCTCGATTCCCGAGTTGGTTAAAGACGGAAAAACCGGATTTATTATTCCGCCTAAAAATCCGGACGCCATCGCGGATGCGGTCATGAAACTTTATGCCAACAAGACCTTGCGAAAAAACGTTGTGCGAGAGGCCTTAAAAGTTATCGCAGAGAAATTTGATACGATCAAGAATGCGCGGCAATTGAAAGAATTGTTGAGGCAAAACTCATGAAATCTTTTATCCGTTCAACGCTCAGCAGTCTTTTTTATTTTGCGAATTTGTTGCGAAGAAGGGGAGGGATCGTTGTTCTCATGTATCATCGTATCAATGATGACTTGCCGCCTAATGATTTGGTCACACCGGTCAAAGTATTTAAAAAACAGATGCAGTATTTAAGAGATCATCATGACGTGATCGATTTAAAAAAATTCATTGAACTCATGAACGCCTATTTATCCGGAGAGCCCCCCGCTGGCAGGCACATGGTCATTACCTTTGACGATGGATACCGCGATAATTACTTGCATGCCTTTCCGATCCTTAGAGAATATGTTTTACCAGCGACGATCTTTTTGACAACGGGAATGATTTCAACCGATAAAAAACGTCCGCGGTATCAACATATGCCTGATCCGGACATGCTCAATTGGGAAGAAGTTAAAACGATGGCGCAGTCGGGAATTTCTTTTGGCGCGCATACCGATTCGCATCCGCATTTGTCGCAATTAAGTTATGCGGAACAAAAGTTGGAGCTATCCAAGAGCATCAACACTTTAATCGAAAAATTTTCTTTATCCAGGGATTCCGCTGAGCGTTTAATCTTTTGTTATCCGTACGGGGATTATAATCAGGATACGTTAAAGATTATGAAGGAACTTGGAATTAAAATAGCTTTTACGGTAAAACCCGGCATCAACAGCCGGCCTATCCTTCCTTTAGAACTCCGGCGCACAGAAATAAACGGCATCGATACGTTATTTGATTTCAAAAAGAAACTTGGCGGAGGGTTTGATTGGCTGCATGGGCAGATTCAATCGGCGAAAGCACGCAGAACGAGGTTATCCGGTCATCAGGGTAATCCGGGACTGGGCGATCAGGTAATCCGGAGATCCGGAACAAAATAATAAATCCAGAAAAATTCTTATGTCCCTGATCCCCGAATAACCAGGTTTCCTGGTCCCTGATCTTCGGATGAACGGATGAGCAAATCGTTTCGTCAATAATATATGCCAACAAACAAAATCAACATCGCCTACGTCATCTGGAGCCTCGGACTCGGCGGAGCAGAACAAGTGGTCATCAATCTAGCCAGGGAATTGGATAAAACCAGATTCGCAGTGATTGTGTGTTGTTTAAACGATGCCGGGACGTTTGTTGGAAGCGTTCAAAAAGATGGAATAAAAGTTTACGCGTTAAATAAAAAACGCGGAGTTGATTTCTCGGTTATTCCAAAACTGATAAAAATTTTTCGACAGCACAAAATTGCCATCGTGCATACGCATTTGTGGGGCGCCAATGTCTGGGGAAGATCAGCCGCTAAGTTAGCGGGTGTTCCAGTCATCATCGCTACCGAACATAACGTCGATGTCTGGAAAAAATGGTATCACAAACTTATCGACTGGATCATTTCGTTGTGGACCGATCGGATCATTGTCGTGAGCCTTGAGGTAAAAAAATTTTACTGCCAGAGTGCAGGTATTCCAGAAAAAAAACTGCATTTAATCTATAATGGCATCGCAGCGAAAAATAAAGAAACCAATATTGAACAGATTAACAAATTCAAAAATGAATTGGGCGTGAGCCGCGATTCGATTGTCCTTTCGAATATCGGCCGGCTCGTTAAAGCCAAGGCCAATCATATTTTTATTGAGGCCTTAGAAATTCTCGACCGCGAAGCCGTCCCATTTCACGCGCTTGTTGTGGGGGAAGGGCCGCTTAAAGAAATTCTGTTGCAGCAGGGAAAACATTTACAGGAACGAAAAAAATTAACCTTTACTGGTCTACGTAAAGACCTGGATCGTATTCTCGATATCACGGATATCTCGGTTTTATCCTCAACGCGCGAGGGATTTTCGCTGGTCATTTTGGAGTCGATGGCCCAAGGGATTCCGGTTGTGGCCACCGCTGTGGGGGGAAACCACGAGCTTATCATTGATGGTGAAACTGGTTTTTTGGTGGAAGTGAATTCCCCGCTCCTGCTGGCCGAGGCCATTTTAAAAATCATCCATCAAAGGCTTTTCCAGAAGATGGGCGAGCGGGCTCGGCAAAGGGTTCGTACGTATTTTTCCTTAGAACAGATGATGCGAAAGACTGAAAAGATTTATATGGAACTTCTACCAGAAAGGGTGAAGGCATGATAAAGATTTTTCTTTTAATATTAATTGCGGGAGCATTTTTTTGCGGGATGAACTTCGAGAAAATAAAAGCGAAGCTCAAAGATTTTTTCTCTAAACCGAATTTTAATTTTATGGTGATCATCGCGGTTATTTGTTTGCTCGTCGGAATAGTGATCGGGAAAGGAGACAAGCTGCGCAGCGGAATTGCGGGATTTCATTTCTCCCGAATATCCTCTTTAAGCGATGACGGCGGTCGGAATCAGACCAATAAAGTGATGGTCCTTTGTGATTTTGAATCCGAAAAAGATTTAAAGAAATGGAAAACACGTAATGCCACGTTAAAACTTTCCAGCGAACATGTGACGAAAGGAAAATTTTCGGGTAAGGTGACTTTTTATAAAGGAGGGGAATCCAGCAACGTTTTGATGGAAGACTATTTTGAGGAACATCATAACGCGGGCGATTGGAGTGGATTCGGGCAGTTGAAGTTTGATCTTTACAGCGACAGCGATGACACCGAACGTTTGATTCTGAAAATCAAAGACGAGGATGAGAAGGCCTGGCAGAGAAATATTTATCTCGCTCCGAAGCAGACCACCACCATCGAAATCGATATCGACGAATTGAGTGGTTCGCTTGATCCCAAAAAAATCCGGCAATTCAATTTTTTCCGCTGGACGCCGGATAAAGTGGTGACGATTTATCTGGACCATGTTCGGCTGGTTCCCGTTGGAGGAGAAGAAGCCAGCGAAGAGCCAACACCCGCCGCATCGGCAACGCAACAAGAAGCATCCGCGAATACCGAAAAAACAAAGACCGGAACTTTCTTTTTTGAAAATGAAAAGAGTTCTATTGGGTTAGGTATGGAATCTTCAGCGCAAAAAGTTTTTCGCGAACCGGAAAAATTTCAGGGAAAACCGGGCAACAGTCTCCAAATTTCTTTAGCCCGAAACGAATATGAATCCGCACAACTGGTTCTGTATGCCAAAGAAGCCCAGGAAAATGTCAGCGTTGAAACCAGTGATTTAGTGGCCAAGAGCGGCGGCCAAGATATGAAAATCGATAAAATTAATATTACCGTTTTTGTGGTGGGATATGTGAAAACCCAAAAGCCAGGCTATCCGGTTTCCTATGTGGGGTGGTGGCCTGATCCGTTGGAAAAACGTCAGACATTTAATATCGAGAAGAATTCTCTCCAACCTGTCTGGATTGAAGTTTATGCGCCGCCAACGACGCCCGCCGGTGAATATTCCGGGGATCTGACATTGAAATTAGCGGACGGACAAACGCAGACAGTAAAACTGCGGGTGCAAATTTTTGATTTTGCTTTACCAAAAGAAACGCATTTGAAAACGGCGTTCGATTTTTATTATGGCCGTCTGGGACGGATGTATCCGCAAAAAAACGGCGAAGACTCAGCGGCCTATCAAAGCCGCTTAGGCAATCTGCAGGATGATTATCTGCTGGACATGATTCAACACCGGATGATGCCGATTTTTAATTTTGAAATCAAAGATGTGCGTTTCGCCAAGCAAATTGAACCTTATCTTAATGCCGGTTTGAGTGCCTTCTCGATCGGCAAATACGGAGGTTCCTTTGACAATAACTGGCCGAAGGATCCGGCGCAGTTGAATGAATTGATTCCGGTGTACCGCGACTACGCCAACATTTTAAGTGCCGCACATCTTTTGGACCGCGCTTATATTTATACCTATGATGAGCCTAAATCCGGCGATCCGCAGGTGGCGCAGGTGGCGAAAATGGTTCATCTCGCGCATCCGGGATTGAAGAATATGGTGTGTCTGCATGATCTGGTCAATCCGGAAAAATTTCCGGGCTGGGATAATGACATTGATATTTGGTGTGTGCGTAACGTCACCTTCAATGAAAAGATGGCGCAAATCTATAAGGCCAAGGGAAAGGAATTATGGATTTATGCCTCGGGGCCTGAACCGCCTTACCCGACGCTGGTGATTGATTATCCCGCGATGGCTTATCGGATTATTCCTTGGATGTGCTGGAAATACGATCTCAAAGGTTTCTTATATTGGGCGGTCAATTACTGGAATGAAAATCCCTGGAGCAATCCCATGAACACCAAATGGGAACAAAATGGAAACGGGCTGTTGTATTATCCGGGAGAAGCGGGGCCAGTTTCCTCGATACGTTTGGAAGTTTTGCGCGATGGCTTGGAAGATTACGAATATCTGCATTTGCTCTCACAAAAGATTAATGAGATAAAAGCCAAACATCTGGAAGAAATTCAAAAAGATTTACTTAATCGGGCGAGGGTGTTGTTGACGATCGACCGATCGATCGTTAGCAACATGGCGAATTATGCGAAGAACCCGGAAGTACTTTATAAACGAAGAATGGAAATCGCCCAAACGATTGCAGCGATCAACCGGGTCCTCAATGGCGAGACAAACGCCTTTCCTGCCGAAGTAACCGAACGTTTCAGCAAACCTGTCACTGCCGTTAATGGGGCAAGTTTTGGGGATCAAGGGCAGTTGACTTTCGAGTTGTTTCGGGGCGGAACATTTGTCATCGATGGGAATTCTCATTTTGCCTGGCAGAAATCCAATAGTTACCGCGACTCGGCGATCATCCGTTCGACTCAACCCCTTCCTTCGACATATAAGGTCAGTGCGGTGGTCGGAGATATCGATTATGATTTAGAAAAAATTGATCGACTTACGAAGGATCCTGAATATGACGAAGGGCCGCAGAACGAAAATGGGTGTTATCTGTTGGCGATCACCGATGTCGTTCCCACCGGACATCATACCAATGAGTGGTGGCATCAGCATCGAAAGGTGGTCATCGACGTGGATAATAACGTCTGGGGCAGCGGGATGCCGCATCCGATTTTTATGGTATATTTTGATAAAAATAATACCCTCATGGCCTTTAACGGTGAAACGCAAGAGTGGCAGAGCAAATGGACCAAAGGCGTGACCTATCAACCCATGTCCTGGTATAAGGTCGAAATAGAAAAAACCGAAACCCAATACATTTTAAGTGTCTCTGATGATCAGGGAAATTTGTTACAGAAAACCGCGGTGGACTTAAATCAGGTCTGGCACGCGGATCGCAATCATCCGGATTATTTTGTTTTGGGAGACCCTCACGAAAATTATTATCAGGGTGCAATGAAAATTAAGGCCATCACGATACCGACGCAAACACAATAATTTTGAAAGACGCCGTGGGCGGCGCACCCCGCACGCTACTGATCGCCGGCGGGGTGCGCCGCCTACGCATGCAGTTGACCAGGAAAACGATTTACTCTCCATGAAAAAGAGCACTCATCCCATAATCTTGATGTATCATGGCATCGTTTCGCAGGTTTCTTTTGTGTCGCAAAAACGAGAGCAGGGGGCCGAGCTCTATGATGTTACTTTAGAAAATTTTCATGATCAGATGGAATTTCTAAAAAACAATAATTTTGCAGTGTCGACTTTCGTCCCCCAAGATGTGCCGAATTCAGCGAGAAAAATTATTATTACCTTCGATGACGGGGAGCTCAATAATTTTCTGGGGGCGTTTCCGGTTCTTCAAGAATTTGAGTTTCCAGCGTATTTTTTTGTGATTGTGAATCGCATTGGTCATCCCGGTTATATGGGTTGGGAAAAACTTCGTGACTTAAACGGTCATGGCATGGTCATCGGTTCGCATGGTTTAAACCATAGAATTTTAACGGAATTATCCGCCGAAGAACTCAAAAAAGAACTGCGTGAATCAAAAACGATTCTGGAGAAAGGTTTAAAAAAAGCAGTGACGGCCTTTTCCATTCCCCGAGGATTTCATAACCCGCATGTGATCGAGATGGCGAAAGAAGCCGGCTATCAAGAAATTTTTACCTCTGATCGCCCAAATGATTCATTCTCCCACGGCATCGGACGTATTGCCGTTAAAGGTCACTGGTCGCTACAACGCTTCGATCAAGCCGTCCAGGGACGCATCCCTTTCTTCGAATCGGTGCTGGAATCGCTGCAGAATATGGCAAAACATATTTGGGGCGGTTCCGGATACGATCAATTACGCAGTAAACTTCTTGAGAGAAAAAAATGATCACCTTATTTTGGATCTTGCTATCCTTGGTTTTTTACGGTTACATCGGCTATCCTGTTTTGTTGAGTATCATGGCTCGTCAAAATCCCAGGCCCGTTAAAAAAGAAAAATATTTTCCGGGTGTTTCCGTCATCCTGTCCGTCTACAATGAAGAGGATGTTCTGGAAGCAAAGATCAAAAATTTTCGCACCATTGATTACCCCGCTGAAAAAATGGAAATTTGGGTCGGGTCGGACGGTTCCACCGACCGCACGAATGAGATTATCCGAAATTCTCCTCATCCTCGACTTTATTTATTGGAAAGCACCATACGCCAGGGAAAAATTGCGACCCTCAACCAGCTGGTCGAAAAAGCGAAAAATGAGATACTGATCTTTACCGATGCCCGACAAAAATTTGCACCCGATGCTATTCGTCAGCTGGTGGGGAATTTTTCGGACCCGACGGTTGGTTGCGTCAGCGGAGAATTAGTTTTTTCAAAAGAAAAGAGCGTTGGGACTGTGGCTAGCGGAGTGAATTTATATTGGAATTACGAAAAATTCATTCGTCGTCAGGAAAGCGCGATCCATTCCATGCTCGGGGCAACCGGCGCCATCTATGCGATCCGTCGAGAGCTTTATCCTGCGGTCGTTCCGGCGCAGGTAGTTTTAGACGATATGTTTATTCCGTTAAAGATTGTGCTGAAAAAATATCGCGCTATTTTTGACGATGCGGCCAAGGCTTATGATCATCCGGCGAATACGCCTCAGGAAGAACACACGCGCAAGGCGCGCACTCTTTTTGGAAATTATCAAATTTTTAGCCTGCTGCCGGAAATTTTTAATCCCTGGAAAAGTCCTCTGGCGATTCAGATGTTTTCGCATAAATTTTTACGTGTGATGATGCCGTTTTTTTTGATTGGAATTTTTATAATGAATCTGTTTTTGATCGAACATCCATTCTTGCGGATTCTTTTTGTTCTACAGATCATTTTTTACATAATGGCGTTCATAGGAAACTTGGCAACGCCTGCCCGATATGGTATTCTTACTGCCGTTTCGAAAATTTGTTATGTCCCATATACGTTTTGTTTACTTAACTTTTCTGCGTTGGTAGGTTTTTGGCGATTCATCCGCGCCAACCAAGACATCACCTGGAAGAAAGCGAGGCAAGCATGACCACAAAAAAAACGATAGGCAATGCTGATGCATCTAAAGAGTTTTTACAAAAAAATTTACAGCTCATCAGCCTGTTGATCATTTTTCTTTTTACTTACGTTCCTACACTTTTGTGGATGTGGGATCGTTGGTTTGCCCGGGACTCGTATTACAGTCATGGGATTCTTATTCCGTTTATTAGCGGGTTCCTCATCTGGCAACGAAGAGGAGAATGGAAAAAAATAAAAATTGAATCCTCCAAAATGGGCATCCCGCTTGTCATCAGCGGTATCACCGTGCATCTTTTAAGTTCTCTTTTCCGTGTTTATTTTACCTCGGCATTCTCGATGTTGCTTGTGTTCGTGGGATTGATTTTATATTTTTATGGTACGGGTTTTTTGCGTAAAAACATTTTTCCAATAGCTTTCCTGATTTTTATGATGCCGCTGCCGGAGGTGGTGGTCGCCAATATCAGTTTCAAAATGAAAATATTTGCCGCACACGTGGCGGCAACCGTTTTAAACAACATGCGCATACCTGCCGTCCAAGAGGGGAGCCTCATCAAAATGCGAAATGCCTATGTGCTTGTGGAGGATGTCTGCAGCGGTCTGCGTTCCTTGATTTCACTAACCGCCTTAGGAAGTATTTTTGCTTACTGGATGAAAGGGCCGATCTATAAAAGGATTCTGCTTTTTTTATTAACGATACCGATTGCCATTATAACCAACGTGTGCCGGATTGTTTTTTTGGCCTCGGTGAGTGAGATTTGGGGACCGCAATACGCCGGAGGATTGGTTCATGAGGCATCAGGGTTTATTGTGTTTGGCCTGGCGTTTGTTTTGCTTTTTGCCATGGGGAGGTTAATTGAATGAATCAAAAAAATAAATCGTCAGAACCTATTTTTCGTTTCCAATACGACAAAGATTTTAGGATCATTTTCATTTTATTCTTGATCTCGGGAATCCTTTCCTGGCATTTATATTTTAAAGAATATCGTCAAGCTGACACGGTGGATATTGCGAAATTTCCTAAGACCATTGATGGCTGGACCGCAGAAGATCTGCCGTTAACTGAAGATGAATATGCGATTTTAGAAACACGCAATGTTGTGGCCAGAAAATATACCAACTTAGAAAAAAAAGTCGTCTATTTGCTTTTGGTTTATTCCCAGCATAATCGTAAAGTCTCTCATCCGCCGGAGGTTTGTTACATGGGAAGCGGGATATCGATCGTCGATAATTCCCACGAGACGATTCAGGTCGATTCCCAAAATTTGAAGATCCATGCCAACCGGTTACTTCTTGAATCAAAAGGAACTAAGCAGTTTACTTTTTATTGGTTTAAGGTAGGCGATACCTTCACCTCCAATTACTGGAAACAACAGCTGCTTATCGCTGTCAAAACGATCTTAGGCCAACCGCACAGCAGTGCACTGGTACGTATTTCGGCGGATGTCGAAGACAATAACGAAGCCGAAGCGATCTCTCAAATCAAGAACTTTACTCGATTAATCCTAAAAGACGTGGTGAGGTATTTGCCATAGACGAAAAAAGGACTATTCCGATAAATCTCATCTCAAATAGGAGGGAGGAAAAATGACAGAGTACTTACCCCGCGAGCAGGTGAATTGTGATATCTGCCACTCTGCAGAGTTTAATGTGGTGTGTGAGGCACAATCGTTATATTCTTCCGAGCGATTCAATTTAGTCCGGTGTAAAAATTGTTCTTTGATTTATGTTAATCCTCGACAGCAGGAATCGGCTAAATTGGCTGACCTGCGAAAGGTTTCTGAAGAGGCTGTTTTTGAAAAGATGCAAGATCGGGATGAAGAAATTTTCAAGCATATTCTGGATGAAATCGGACAATATTGTAGCAGCGGTCATCTTCTTGATGTTGGCTGTGCCTCAGGAGGTCTATTACGTGAAGCGAAAAAAAGAGGTTATCGTGTCAGTGGTGTTGAAGTTAACCAACGCGCCGCACAGTGTGCCATTACACAGTATGCATTGGATGTCCGGGCGTCTACTTTGGAAGAGGCCTGTTGGCCAGAATCTCATTTTGATGTCATTATTTTGGTCAATACCATCGAACATCTCTATCATCCTTCCAAAACTGTAACTGAGATCTTCAGAATCCTTAAACCGGGAGGATATTTTTACTGTGTCACTCCAGATTTCTATCATTACGCAACTCGATTCATGCAGTTTTTGGGATGGATGAAAAATACGGATCGGATTGATCCCACAGGACACCCATATCATTTTGTTCCCGGTACTTTGGCGGAATTAATCAGACGACAAGGTTTTACAATTTTGAAATGCGGCTCGCCGATTACTGGGCTTTGTACAAGACGTGACGGAACGATTGGGTGGAAACGGCATTTTCTTCGAACCACCCTGTTTCCAGGAATTTGTTTGAGTCAAATATTTCCAATTGGATCAACCATTCGATGCATTGCACAGCATCCGCTAAAAAACTAAAAAAATTTTCCTAAACTCCAGATGGCTTTAGAATTCGCATATAAAATTCAACAAAGTTGACGAATTTAAACATAGGATATAGATAGATTGTCTTAGTCTATCTATTATTGTCATATATAAAATTCTTTTAGTAAGAATCCCTTATATCATAAAATTTTATAAATGTTTATGTTACGTCATTTTTGAAAACTCTAAAAAAAATATGGATTGGCATAGAAATTGCTTATAAATTAGTGTAATGCCAAAGAAAACGGTATTATTCCAAAGCCCTTTCAGAAAAACATTAGAGAACTAAAGTTAAAACCCGCTGTAAACCCAAAAGAAAATATAAGAAAACAAAAATGATGAAACGACTCAGTTTATTCTTGCTCATTAGCATTATCGGGACTTTCTTTGTAACAACAGCCTGGGCGACCATTTCTCTGATAAAACCGGCAGATGCAAGTCGCCAGATCGAAGAAGGAAAAATTTCCGAAATACCCTCTACCCTTCCAGAAAAATCAAAAGCCAAAGCACCAGAGCCTTCCACGCTTGCATTGTTTGGAGGAAGTTTATTAGGGATGATTGTTAGCTTGATTCGAACCGCCTATGCCCTTGGAAAAAGAATTATTGATGTTATCCTTTCCATCCTTGCTATCCTGATATTGTCGCCACTATTTTTAGTTGCTGCTCTTTTAATAAAATTGACATCTCGCGGCCCGGTTTTTTTCACACAAGTTCGAGTCGGAAAAGGTGGTAAATTATTCAATATTTATAAATTTCGGACAATGCGAGTGAACGCTGAAGAAAAGACGGGACCAGTGTGGGCACGCGCCAACGATGATCGACTCATTCCCGTTGGCCAATTTTTACGAAAAACGCATATTGATGAGATTCCCCAATTTTTCAATGTTCTTAAAGGGGAAATGAGCATTGTGGGACCAAGACCAGAAAGACCTGTTTTTGTCGAAAAATTTAAGGAAGTCATACCAGATTATGAAAAACGATTACAGGTAAAACCAGGGATTACCGGTTTAGCGCAGGTATGGCATAAGTATGACGAGACAATCGAGGATGTCCATAAAAAAGTCAAATACGACATTTTATATATCAAAAAGCTCTGTCTTTGGACGGATTTACGTATATTCTTTAGAACTTTTCGAGTTGTCATCACCGGAGAAGGCGCTAGGTAAGGTTTGACTTTTGGAAGAGAAATTAAATTGCATAAACAAAAGGAGGGGAGAATAGAAATGAAAAGAATCGCTCTACTTATCGTAGTGTTCTCAATGTGGGCTTCCGGTGTATGGGCACAACCATTCTCACCGACTATGGCGGCAGATACTTATGGAATTGCGCAAGGAGGGGGCAATATTGCCTCGGTTGCCACACCGCGAGATGATAATGACAATCTTGGTCCATACGTCGGGAAACCTTTTACCTTAGGTGGAGGACCTGATCCGGCTGATGTCAATGACGCCATCAATCTATTGTTAGGAACTTCCTATGCACATAACTCTGATGTGGATTTTCTCCAATATACAGCTGGTCCAGATTCTACCTGGAAAGACATCGGGGGGGGAGTCAACACCGGAACATTTGTCTTTGTTAGTTTAACAGCAAGTAATAGTAATTCTCTTCGCGTTTATGATGTGGGTGATCATATCCCAAAACTAGTTTTAGGACCAGAGACGGGTTTTGGTTATTTAGGTGATGGTAGTGCCGGAAATCCTTTTCCTGCTGGACTGAATCCCTTAACTCCCGGCGTAAACTTCGGATGGTCTCTTTTAAGTGAAAGTGGATCGTCCCTTGTATGGGATTCGGATTCCACTTTAAATTCCGATAAATTGGACCACATGTTGACCTATCATTTAGGTTCTTTAACAGGAAAAACAGTATTCATCAAAATCGGCGCTGATGTTTCTGAATATACATTTTATGATCCCTTTTTGCTCGCTTGGGAGGACTTACCAATTGATGGGACATCAGATGAAGACTACGATGATACCATATTTCTTGTTGATCGGGTTCGTCCAGTTCCTGAACCAATGAGCATGATGCTTTTAGCAGGAGGATTGCTCGGATTGAGGACTATGCGTAGAAAATTTCATTAATACAATTTTTGATTATTAGGGTTTAAATAAAGCGGTAAGTTATCCAATAACTTACCGCTTTTCTTTATAAAATTTAGAGTTTTAAAGCTATTAAGAAATCGGTACTGGTAGCCGCCGATTAGGTTGATTTTTTATAATTCTTTCAAACAACGGGTTCCTTCTTGTTGTAGGGAGGCACTCCAACTATTCACTTTTAATTTTTAAATGACAAATCAAGAATTTATGTTTGACAGTATGGAACTTCTACGTTAAAATTATAATCTAACTATTGATCTTATACTTGGTTACAAATTATCACAGGAAGCTAAAATGGATGAAAAAAAAAGCAGACCGTTAATTACACTATTAAGCTCCTCCGTTGAAACCCTCTTTACCCACCCAATTGTCTTATATCCTTTTTTAATAATCATTTTTATACAATTATTAGTATTCGAAATATTATACTTTGCTCCTCGATATCCATTATCGATATTCTTCGCCCCTATTATCCGCACACTTTACGGAGAATCATTTTTGCATTATCCGTTAAATTTATTTGTTCTGCCTAAGTTATTCCAAAGTCTTCAAATTTATATTTATCTGTTTGTTAGTAGTTTCTTAACAAGTGTCGCCATTCTTATTATTGCAACGCTCAATCATGATAAGAAGATCACATTTTCCCAAGCCTTAAAGCAGGTTCAGTCGCAATATGTTCATATTATCGTGGCAACTATTGTGACCTATCTATTTCTGCAAGGTTTTTTTGTCCTTGATGCCTTACTCATCAAACGTGCTATGATCATTCGCTCTCAAACAGGAATTTATTACATATTGAAAATAATTGTGATTGATGGTGCTCCCTATATTCAATTATTCTTTGAAATTTTGGTGACTGTCATGTTCGCATTTGTTTACCCGATCATTGTTCTTGAAAAAAAGAAGGCCTTTTCCGCAATTTTATTAAATTTTAACCTCATCCGGAAATCTTTTGTGTTTATATTTGCGGTGGTACTTCTTCCAACCCTTTTTTACTTACCAATACTTTTATTACGAAGCAATATTTCATCGTTAACTCGAGGTAACGCCCCAGAGGTCAGTTTAATTTTAATTATTCTAAGTATCATCATGATCGTATTAATCGATGCGGTCGTTTATACGGCCATAACAACCTTTTATCTTTTAAAACAAGAAAATAAATGAAACGATTGCTTCTGATATTTACAGGTATCCTAATTGGACTTTTTATTTTTCTTTCCTTCTTGGATCGAAATGGGGAATATAATGCCGAACAATTGATTTGGAAAGCGAATCAAAAATTCTATGAGCTGAGTAAAGATCCAAACTCAGTTCCGGATAAAACTTTTATACAACTCGATAAACGATATCAGGTGATGGTCGATCGCTTTCCTAACTCGCCCTTAGCTAAGAAAGCTCAGATTTCAATTGGCCGTATGTATTTAGTTAAGAAAGACTATCAAACCGCACGAGACAAAGTTCAGAGAATATTTAAAAAATATCCTAAAGATTCTGATATCTGCGCAGAGGCCACTTCTATTATCGGAAAGTCATATGAACTGGCCGGCGATTGGCCTAACGCATTTAAAGTTTATAATGATATAATGCGAAAGTATCCTATAACCGAAATCGGCATGAACGTACCACTATACATTGCGAATTATTATCGAGCAAAAAAATCAACAACGAATGCTCAACAAGCTTATAATACCGCCATTGCCTACTATAAAGACCTCGCTTTAAATCACCCCAATTCCGTTGTCGAATTCAAAAGTTTAAGATTGCTTGCCCACTGTTACTTTTTTCAAAGAATGTGGAGAGAGGGGGTGACGGTCTTAGGTAACATTTTGGTTAAATACCCTACCGGGGAATTTCTTTCACTGCACCAGATTGATTTGTTGTTAAGAGCAATCAACGCAATCTCAATAACGCAAATCAAAGATTATGATCTGCCTATCCAAATATACCAAAACTTTATCACCGAACATCCCAAGCATAGTCTCAATAAACTGCTAAAAGAGATGATTGCGGCACTCACGACATTAAAGCGTAAGAATATCGAAATTAAAACAAAAAACGGATAGGATTTTCTTTAAAAATGCCTGAGATCATCGAGGAATTATCTCACCCCATCGTTTTACAAAAAATTAGCGATATATGTACCAGTGTTAACATCGTCAAAAATAACCGGGAGTTGCTAGAAGTTTCGTTAAAAAAAACCATGGAACTTCTTGGGGCAAGACGCGGATCGATTTTTATTTTTAATAAAAATAAGCAGGAGTTAATTCTAAAGACTGCCTGCGGAATGAAGACGTATGAAACGCAAAATCTGGTCAAACGCTTAGGCGAGGGGGTTGTCGGACAGGTGGCGCAGATCAAAAAGCCACTTGTCGTTGAAGATATCTCAAAAGATATTCGCTTCCAGAATTTTAAAGCCCGAAGCAGTTATCGCACACCTTCTTTTATTTGCGCCCCTTTGCTAATTAAAGATACTCTGATCGGGGTAATTAATATCGCAGACAAAGAATCGGGAGGACGCTTTACAAAAAACGAATTACAGCTATTGGATTTTCTCTCAAGCCAAATTGCGCTGAATTATCGTCGAATACAGTTGTATCAAAAATTCAGAAGTATCGTTCAAGAATCTAAAACACTAAAAACCGAATTAGGAAAAAGCAATGCAGAAGCTCATCATTTAAAAAAACAAATTATTGTTCAAGAAAAATTTGCTTCGATCGGAAAACTCGCCGGAGGCATTGCGCATGAATTTAATAATCCACTGGATGGAGTGATTCGATATACCAATCTTTCTTTAGAACACCTTAAAGACGATGATGTTGTGCGAGGGTATTTATTAGAGGTAAAACACGGTCTTAATCGAATGGTGAATATCGTTAGGAGTCTTCTTGCATGCTCACGGAATTCTAAGCCGACTATGCAAGAGATTGATGTGCATCTGTCGATCGAGCAAGTTATTTCCAGCGTCAGTTCAGAAATACTTCACAAAAATATAAGTCTCAAGAAAAATTTTGATGCCCATATACCGAAGATCACCGATTTAGGCATTGAATTGGTCATCGCTAATTTATTAAGAAATGCCATTGATGCAGTTGATCGAAACGGAAATATTTCCATTACAACCAAATTCTATGATAATCAAGTTAAAATTCAAATGAGCGATTCAGGGTGTGGATTTGCGTCGGATTTGGCGGAAAAGATATTTGAACCATTTTACACAACTAAGGATATCGATAAGGGGTGTGGATTAGGATTAACTATTGTTCATGAGATTATCAAAAGTTATAATGGAAAAATCGATATTAAAAGCGCTCCGCAAAAAGGATCAACGTTCACCGTCTTTATCCCGGTGTCGAGTAAAACATGAAAAAAAATATTAACAATGCTTACCAAGTTTTGATTGTTGATGATGAACCATTGATCAGAGAATCTCTTTACGAGATTCTCCGGATTGAAGGATATCGAGCCCATATGGCACATAGTGCAGAAGAGGCTCTGGAGTTTATTCAAAATACTCCTGTTGATATCATTGTAACTGACATGCGACTGCCCAAAATCACTGGGTTGGAGATGATCACCAAGGTCAAAAAAAATCATCCCGCGACAGAGATAATTGTTATTACCGGATTTGGAACTATAGAAAGTGCTGTTGAAGCTATGCGCACGGGTGCAGCGGACTATATCACCAAGCCTATCAACGACCAGGAAATTAAAATAATTATTAGCAAAATTATTGGACAAAAGCAGATTATTCAAGAAAACGAAAATTTACGACAGATTATCGCACAAACAAACCGATCATCATTTTGTACAATGATCGGTGCCAGTGAAACGATGCAAAAGGTTTACCGGATTATTGAGTCAGTCGCAGGTACAAATGCAACGATCCTTATTACGGGAGAGAGTGGTACCGGAAAAGGATTAGTTGCCAAAGCGATTCATGAAACCGATTGTGATCGACGAGATAAACCATTTGTGGAAGTTAGCTGTGGGGCCTTATCTGAAACCCTTCTTGAGAGTGAACTTTTCGGCCATATGAAAGGGGCCTTTACTGGCGCAATTAAAGATAAAGAAGGGAGATTCGAATTTGCAAAAGCTGGTACTATTTTTTTAGATGAGATCGATGCATTCTCTCCCAGCTTGCAGGTGAAACTTTTGAGAGTTTTGCAAGACGGTGTATTGGAGAGAGTGGGGGACAATCAAACTCGAAAGACCAATGCCAGAGTGATTGTTGCAACTAACCAAATCTTAACTGATTTAGTTGAAAAAGGACGATTTAGAGAAGATCTCTATTACCGTATTAATGTGATTTCTATAAAACTTCCTCCATTACGTGAACGCAAAGAAGACATCGATTTCTTGGCAAAACATTTTATCGAAATTTATAATAAAAAAAATCGTAAAAAGGTTACGGGTATTTCTGATGAAGTTAAAAAAAATTTTATGGGATATTCTTGGCCAGGAAATATCCGCGAGCTTGAAAATGCCATTGAGGGAGCGGTCATTATGACCAACAGCCCGATAATAAATACGTGGGATATTCCGAATTCTTCCAAATTTTCCGCAATTGTTCCTACTAAACCTTCCAACTCCGATGGAAAATCATTAAAAAAAATCCTTGAACAACCTGAGCGGGATTTAATTATCTCGGTTCTTGAGGGATGCAATTGGAATCGTAATAAAGCAGCGGCAAGTTTAGGCGTTAATCGTACAACTCTTTATAACAAAATGAAAAAATATAATATTTTGTCCTCGCCCTTACGAATCAAATGAACCCAGAATTTGACCATAACACCGGGCATCGGTTGCTCAATAAAGAGAACTGGATCGATATCCTACAGCATTTTATTGAGGTCTTACGTATTAATATTTTTATTGCCAGTTGTAATGGAAAAATTATTTTGCCTGCACTTAAAAGGCGATACGCAGAGGAAATTCTAGAAAACAAAGGAATGGGATTCGATTTAAACAACACCGATCGACCTAACTTTCTTCATAAGTTTGAAAAACACGGTAGGTATTTAGAATATTGCCACCAATTCAATTTACATAGTTTTGCCGTTCCCATGATTGTTGAGGATGAAAAAATAATAGCCTATATGATTGTTGGTCCTGTTGCCTTAAACAAACGTTTAGATCCCGACCAATACCAAATCATTAGTCAAAAATTTAATTTAAACCAGAGCAATCTTGTCGACATCATTAATGAAATTCGCGTTGTTTCGTTTGTTACAATAAAATCAATTCTTGATTTGCTTTTTGAGGTCTCCAGATATGTCATTCAACTTAATAGTCAAGATCAGAAACTGCATAAGATGTCTTCCAACAAGGAAGTTTTTTCTCCGAAGATTAGTGAAGCCGCCCAAGATATCTATTCGTCAATTTGTTTGGATGAGCTCTTAGTAACACTTTTAGACGTTGCACTCAGTATGACTAAGGCCGAATGCGGCTCAATCATGATTCTTGATGCAAAAAAAAATATACTAACAATTAAAGTTTCTAAGGGAATTAACGAAAAATGGGCTCAAAGCGTCCATATGAAAATTGGAGATGGAATTGCGGGCTTGGCAGTAAAAGAAAATACACCATTTGTCATTAGTGGGAATCAAACTGATAATCGAATTCGACATCTATTGAAAAGACCGGAGATCAAACATGCTTTAGTTATTCCGCTTTTCACTGAAAATAATGTTTTTGGTGTTCTTAACGTACACACTAAATTAGAAGCCAATGCAATGACGGATGAAAGCTTGCATGTTGTTCAAAACCTTTCCAAATTAACTTCCGCAGCGCTTAGCAGTATACAACAACAATTTGTATCTAACCTAAATAGCACTCCCGAAAACAATAATTAATTGCATGTCCATATAAATGCGATTCAAGATTTTGCCACACAACTTCTTATAATATCTGTTATGTAAATTTTATAAGGAGAAAGGGGAATTCGGTAAATGATAATTTAGATCGACGCTTTTTTGTTATATTGGCATTCTCAGTTAATTTGATTTCTGTTTCATCCGCTAGGGTAACAACTTCATGCCAGATTCCTTTCTTTAAAATAACCGGACGAAAATTTTTTGCAGCAATAGTTCTCATCAAAACAACCAGCGATATGCCTCGCGCAGAATCGCTTTTCCATTTGTTTCAACGCCCTGACCATGAGCAATCAAAATTCGCTCAAAATCCCAATCTAAAATCTTTTTTAAGGATTCCTGTGCCGCCCTTTTATCTTTCAGGGCGAAACGCCTCCATGGGGCCGGGCGGAATTGGTTGTAGATGCCAGAAATTTTTCCAATGATTTTTAAAAGAGCCGACGCCTGCCGCGGCCCTCCGTCCCAGACAATCCGAACGGATTGTCTGGGATTAGTCCCGTGAAATCTTTCAGATTTCATGGGAGGCCCCTGCTGCTTCGCTTTGTTTATATTGTTAAAATAAGCGAAGCAAAGCGGTAGGGGTAATTGTAATCCAATTGCAATCTTTGGGTTAAAACACAGATCTGTCAAAATAAGCGTTCGGCTGAGTCCATGGAAGAAGACGACCTCTTCCAGAAATCTATTTCCCTCGAAGATAGTTTGGTCTAAATCCTTTTGCCATTCTGATTCGGGCGAATTTTTTAACACTCCATAAAAGGTAAGGTCTTTTCTTTTCTCTGCCAGCCCCGGTGAAGCATACAATTTTGCTTGCGGATACAAACGGGCACAATCTTTCATAAAAAGATGGTAACCAGTTTTGCCCTCAAGGACTAGAAGGAGGCGCAACATGATTAGGCTGTAATATTTATTGATATCTTTTGAGTAAAATCATAAAATTCACCCTGATTTAACTTTTATCAATGTCATTAAGGCCTGTAAATCCGTCGGGTTGCTCATTGCTTCCAAGAGAAGGTAAATAAATTGACCTCGAGAATAATAAAACAAACAATATTTTTTTCGTAGCACTGTTTTGCTGATATCAGAGAAATTTATTTTAATGAGACTCCCATCGGGTAAATACGTTGTAATAAATTCGTGATCGATTTCACAGGTTCGAGAACCAAAAAGAAATTGGCCGCCTTTTAACACCCAGGCTCGGATGGCACATAAGGCTAATAAATAAATTGAATAAACCAAACACACGAAAACAAAAAATATTGTGTGTGCCATAATACTTTCTGTCGTCATTTTCATTCCTATTGCGCTGATAAGTAAAAACAGAAGAAAAACGAACCAGCGGCCGGGAAAAACGCTGAACAAAAGAATTTGGAAATAATCATTCCGGGTTAAGGAAAATTGGTTGGTCGTGATTTTCATGAATGAGAGATTATAACGCCGGGGGGCCGCCCCGCCGCAGATTTACAATACGATCGGGGCGGCCCCCCCGGCGTTTGCTTTATCCTAGCTCGGAAAGATGTTTGATGCGCTTTAACATATTCGGATGTGTGCCAAGCAACTCTAAAAGACGATCGCCAAAACTTAAAGAGATTTCTCTTGTTTTCAAAAGTGAAATTTCAGCACTATCGATGGTTCCGTTTTTATCCAGGTCCAGTTGGCTTAATTCTCTGATCTCTGTTCTCGCCCGAGAAGGATCATTGGCGAAAAACGCTTTGAACCCTTCCACTTCTTTCAAGGAATCTTTGTCCATCCGGGCCGAACCATAAACCAATTTATACAAAGCTGAAGCCAAAGTCGACGGGCGATTGCCCAGCTCAACCGACCCTTTATCCGCATAATATTCTCGGATCCTGGAGGCATACAAAACCAAAAGATTCGTAATAAAATAAAAGAGAAACGCGATTAAACCAATGACCGCGGTGTTGGAACTTCGATCATCCCGCCGACGGTAACTTCCGAAAAACATCAAGTCCCACGCCAAACGATATAAAAGCATCGGGATCACCGACAAGAGCGTAATCGTTAAAACATCCCAGTTGCGAATGTGTGTCAATTCATGGCCTAAGACCGCCTTCAATTCCTCTTCATTCAATAAATCCATGATGCCTTGGGTCACACAAACACGTCCATCGGATTGGGATCGTCCGAAGGCAAAGGCGTTTGGAATCGCGACCTCTGAGACAGCAATTTTCGGCATGGGGATATGGGCTTTGCGCGCCAAGTCTTCCACCATCGCATACAATCGCGGGTAATCTTCGCGTTTAACATACCGAACACGCATGGACCATTCCACCATCTTGGGGCCAATCATGTATTGAATGAACATGAAAAAAAGCGATATAGAAAGATACACATAAAAATTCGTGATGCCCATGGCAGAACCGACCATGACGACGATGGCATAAATAATTCCGAATAAAGCCGCTAATAATAAAGTCATTCGTAATTGTAAGGAAAACATTGTGCCTCCTCCTTTATAATGCACCTCCCCGCCCCAAGCAGACTGGGTCAGATGCGTTTATTTTTTGATGATTTGATATTTAAGACGTTCATCCATTAGACTTTTACCTTAAGGTATCGCGATCTTTTGTTAATCCATGATAAAGATCCTTCCTTATTTGTTTTAGTTTGACAAGGAATTCTACCATGGACCGATTCGCTGAATCACCGATGATAAATACGATTTTAAACTGGCAACGATTTGTAACGGAGGTCATCCGTTCGCTGTTGTTCAAATTCGTTTCCCCCGGAGTGAATCTTTGAGAGCCACGATTGATTGGTTATATTAATGTATCAAAACTCATTTTGCAAAAGTTCAGTTATATCTTAAATACCACATTATGTTCTTCCCAACTCTTGGTTATATCAATCTCATGATTGAGATTTAATATGTGGTAAGACTTATATCCATATTTCTTCATAAATTCTAATAATTACGAAAGCATGGCTCCGTATTGGGATATATTCCTCGCCTAATTCTTTTTAGCATTGAGGTAGGATATAAGGAACATTCCAAATCTCCTTAGCATATTCACCAATGGTACGATCGCTCGAAAATTTACCTGATTTGGAAACGTTGATGATAGATTTTTTAGTCCAAGCTACTTTATCTTTATAGTTGATTGCCACGACATCCTGCATTTTGCGATAAGAATCAAAATCCGCGCACACTAAAAACGGATCATGTTCTGTTACCGATTGGATAATCAGATTAAACAATCCCGGATCCGATGGTGAGAAAAAATTACTTTTCATTAAATGCAGGATTTCTTTGAGCACGGGCGAATTATTAATGAATTCTTGAGGGGAATAACCTCCCAGCTTCAAAGCTTCGACTTCTTCGGTTTTAAGTCCAAAAATAAAAATATTGTCCTGGCCCACCGCTTCGGCAATTTCGATATTAGCTCCATCGAGCGTCCCAATGGTTAAAGCACCGTTGAGCATAAATTTCATATTCCCCGTACCGGAAGCTTCCGTGCCGGCGGTTGAGATCTGTTCGGATAATTCACTGGCCGGGAAAATTTTTTCCGCCAAAGAAACCCGATAATTTTCCAAAAAAATCACCTTAATTTGATCTTGAATTTGTTTGTCATGATTAATCACATCGGCAACGCTATTGATGAATTTAATAATCAATTTCGCCATAAAATAACCCGGGGCTGCTTTGCCGGCAAAAATGAAAGTACGCGGTTGAACAAATTTTTTCGGTTCATGTTTAAGCTTCAAATACTCTGAAAGGACATAAAAACAAAAAAGCAGCTGGCGTTTGTATTCGTGGAGGCGTTTGATCTGAACATCGAACAGTGAATTCGGATTGACCGTAATCCCAGTCGATTTATGGATATAATTGGCCAGATTCTTTTTGTTTTGCGTCTTAACGTCCTGCCATTTTTTTAAGAAATCATGCTGTTTGGCAAAAGGTAAAAGCGCTTCGAGCTGGTTTAAGTCCGTCACCCATCGATCGCCCAGCACTTGCGTGATTAAATCCGAAAGACGCGTGTTGGCCTTCAATAGCCAGCGTCTTTGGGTAATCCCATTGGTCTTATTATTGAATTTCTCAGGATAAAATTCGTAAAAATCCTGAAACAATCTACTCTTTAAAAGATCGGAATGCAATTCTGAAACACCATTGATCGAAAAACTCGCGATGATGCAAAGATGCGCCATACGGATTCGTTTCAAAGATGATTCCTCGATAATCGACATTCTGCTCAATCGTTCATTGTCGCCGGGAAAATGTGTTGCCACTTCCTTTAAGAAACGAAGATTGATTTCATAAATGATCTGCAAGTGCCGGGGCAGAACCTTTTCAAATAAATTGATGGGCCAGCATTCGAGGGCTTCCGGCATCAAGGTGTGATTCGTATAGGCAAACGTTCGAGACACGATATCCCAAGCGGTGTCCCACGGGAGCTGCTCCTGATCGATGAGGATACGCAGCAGTTCAACAATCGCCAGCGCCGGATGAGTGTCGTTGAGTTGGATCACAGCTTGATCGGGGAGGTTTCTTAAATCTTTGTTCTCAACTTTAAAACGGCGGATGATATCCGAGATCGAGGCCGCGGTAAAAAAGTATTCCTGTTTGAGTCGTAGTTCCCGTCCTTGACTGACCCCGTCGTTGGGATAAAGTACTTTCGATATATTTTCAGAAAACATTTTTTGATAAACGGCTTTCTCATAATCTCCATCGTTGAAATACTCAAAGTCAAACTCTTCACTGCTTCTGGCCGACCAAAGTCTTAAGGTATTGATCACGTCATTCTTGTAACCGGGGACCGGAATATCATATGGCATCGCGAGCACATCGTTGGTATTGATCCATTCGACCACCATCTTTCCCGCGCGATCGTGATACAAATGCGTCTGTCCGTAGAAACGGACTTTTACGGCATATTCCGGACGGGCAAATTCCCAGGGGTTGCCCTGACGCAACCACTCATCGGGTTTTTCTCGCTGATAACCGTTTTCGATCTTTTGATTAAAAATTCCGTAATCATAACGGATCCCGTAACCGTGCGCAGGAATTCCCAGTGTCGCCATCGAATCCAGGAAGCATGCGGCGAGGCGCCCTAGACCGCCATTGCCTAATCCGGCGTCGATTTCTTGATCTCGTAATTCGTCCAAATCAAAACCAAATCCTTCGATCGCCTCTTTCACTTCTTTCGCTAACCCAAGATTTAAAATATAATTTCCCAGCAGACGTCCAATCAAGAATTCCATCGAAAGATAATACACCCGTTTTTTATTTTTCTTGTGATAATCCTGCTGGGTCATGATCCAGCGCTCAACCAAGCGGTCACGAATCGCAATGGCGAGTGCCAGATAATTATCGAAGGAGGTCGCGGTATATTGATCCTTGGCCATGGTGTATTCACGATTAACTTGAAACGATAACTGAATCCCTTTTGGGGTCATGTCTTTGTGAATGGTCACCCAATCTTGTGTGATTTTTTTGTTTTCCATAAGATAAACTCCTTAAAGTTGATTACCCAGATTTTATTAAACCACAAATCCCCAACGGATTGGATTTTTTTAAGAAAATTTATCCCTCGCTTCATTAAATTTGCAATGTCTAAAGTTTTTTGTTGGTTTAGAACAGCGAGGGATAATACCCCATTTTTCTAGAATACACTATTGCAGAATTTTTGAAATGGGGTATACTTCTCAAATAACTACTAATCAAAAATAACTGTCTTATTTCCATAGCACAAAATTTTACGCGCCAGATGCCAGCGTAACGCCCGGCTTAATACCATCCGTTCGAGATCTTCTCCCTTCAAAATAAGATCCTGCAGAGAATCCCGATGGCTCACCCGAACAGTATCTTGCTCAATGATGGGCCCTTCATCTAATTTTTCACTCACATAATGGCTGGTTGTACCGATGATCTTGACACCTTTTTGATAAGCTTGAGCGTAAGGATTAGCACCGACGAAGGCAGGTAAAAATGAATGATGGATGTTGATGATACGATTTTTAAATTCCGCAACGAACTGTGGCGTTAAAATCTGCTGGTAACGCGCTAAGACCACCAGGTCGATTTTTGCCTTCCGTAATAGTTCCATTTGTTTTTGTTCTTGATCGCATTTGTTTTCTTTATCTATGAAAAATTCATGGAACGGAATATTAAAATTTTGCGCAACATCTCGGGCGTCGGGATGATTACTCACAATCAAGGGAATCTCACAGCATATCTGGGTGTATTTCTGTCGTAAAAGAAGATCATAAAGGCAGTGCAAAGGTTTCGAGACAAAAATCGCCACCCGCGGAATGTCATCGGTAAAGTAAATATCCCAACTCATCGCAAAGCGCTTGGCAATGGATAAAAATTCCTGTGGAATCTTTTCTTTCGGAACACTGAAATCCTTCAGCGCCCATTCAATGCGCATAAGGAAGATTTCTTTTTGATGATCAATGTGCTGATCGGCGTGTTCAATATTTCCCTGATGAACTGCAATAAAATTAGAGACCGCTGCGGTAATCCCCCGCTGGTCACAACAGGAAATCAGTAAAATCGCATTGACCATATTCACTTCTTTATTCTAAAGACAACTTTGCGCAACCGCCATTTGGGCATTTCGTACACAATCATTGATCGAAATCCCGTTGAGGTAATTCGAAACAATATGAAAATTTTTTATTTTTTGACTTTCGGTTTCAATAGCACTACGGACTAAAACTTCATCGGTATTATATTGCGGAATTCCTTTCGGCCATACCACCACAAACGAGTGGACGGGTTCTTCGTTTTTTTTTAATTTCAAGAACAATCGGATCTCATCTTTTGCCATCCGCAAAAGCTCCTCTTCGGTTTTCGAAAGAATCTGCGGATGATGCGCCCCACCGATCATAATCCGAAATTGTTCAAAGTCTCCAACAACTCTTTGCGGAAAAATATGGTTGTCGAATAAAACTCCCAACACTTCCTTTTTTTCTCTCGACGGCGTTAAATAACCAAACCCTGTCGGCAGCCGATCAAACGAATTTTTTTTATAAACTAATCCAATCACCGCAATACAAACGTAGGGAATTTTGTTGAGTTGGGCTGACAATGTCTCGCTCAAATTTTTCGTGATGATCGCTGCACAATACGCGGGGACACAAAGAAAAAGTTCATCGGCGTCATATATCCCTCGTTTCCTTAAATTTGCAATATCTAAATCTTCTTCCTTTATAGAAGAACGAGGGATAATACCCCGTTCTCCTGAAGTGAAATATTGCAAATTTTTGGAAACGGGGTATACTTTCTGGCTCGAATGAACAATAAAACGCCCACTTTCCTGAACCATTAAGGAAACTTCCTGATTGAGTACTAGGGAATCTTGGTAACGTTCATACAATCGTTCAATCAACTGTGACATCCCTCTTTTGAAAGAGACCAGACAACCGCCCAAAGGATTCGGTGGTTGATTTTCTGGATTTTCTGACGAGGCCGCTCGTCTTTTCATCCTTCGATATTCAAGCTGCAGGCAAATCAAACCTTTTAAAAGAGATCCGTATTTTTGTTCTATCTCATAAATCCTGGGAAAAGCTAAACGCAGATGAAGCCGCCGAACATCCCCGGCAAAAATCCCTTGAACGATCGCATCCAAGAATATGCCGGTGAATTTCTTTCCAAAACGCCTGGCCCCAAATTCATAAACGGTTTCATCCGTATTTTGGCTGCGAGACACAAATAGTTCAAACGGAATTCGCAATTTATCAAAAATCGTTAACGGCTTAAACGCACACAAACTTAAGAAATCGGTTGGAATCGCATGCGGTTGATTGTTAATGAAAAGAAATCGTTTGTTGGATTCAGGGCTTGAGCCAATGAGCGCGCTCTCTAAATCCATATCCCAGGTGAGCTCTCGGATGGATGTTTTCGAGTCCAGAAACCCGTTGGGGCCGTATTCAAAAATCCCATAACGGTTTTGAAGAGTTTGGATGGCCCCACCGGGGGTGTTGTTTTTTTCGAGCAATTGAATGTGGATATCAGATCGCCGGGCATATTTTATTTTAAGATAATGCAAAACGCTTAAACCGCTAATCCCCGCACCGATGATCAAAATATTTTTAGCACTCATAGTTTCAATTTAAGCTGACGGTCCTAAGGCTGGGCGTTGAAATCGATGAACATTCTCCACTACAAATTTTAACTTGGCGACCTCAATATCGGCAAACACTCCGTGACTTAAGTTGAAAATATATTTTTTGTAGCGCCCGGCTCCCAGCAGAACATCTTGGATTTCTTTTTCCAGAGTTTTTTCATCCGCATACAAAAGCCCATTGAATAAATTCCCCTGAATCCCTCTGGCCGTTTTTTCTAAAACCGAATTATGTCCGAGGACAACGCTATGACACACGCTTAAGAAATCTGCGCCGCATTGATCCATCAACGCCAGGAGATGCCGGGAATTTTTTAAGTAATAAATCGACGGTAGATTCACCTTCTTAAAAATTTCCTGAACATACGGCAGCACCCAGTGCGCATAATCCGCCGGACGTAAAATTCCCGCCCAGGTATCGAACAGTTGAAAGATTTTGACACCGGCTTTTTTCTGCCGATGCAAATAGAGAATCGTGTTTCGAGTGAGGATGGTCAGTAATTTATGAAAAGCCGACGGATACTGATAGGCAAACTGCAGAGTTTTGTTGAAATTGATCGATGCGCCACCTTCAATCAAATAGGTCAAGACCGTAAATGGAGATCCGGCAAATCCGATGAGCGGAATGTTTTTCGGCAGCCTTTCATTGACCAATCGGATCGTTTGCTCGATATAGGACAGACCCGCAAAGTCGTGAATTTTATCCAAATCCTTCAGCCGCGCAATCGGATTAGAAATAACCGGGCCGTTATTTTTTTCAAAACGGATGTCAAATCCCATCTGCGACGGTAAACTAAGGATATCCGCGAACAAGATGGCAGCATCCACGTTCAAAATCGAAATCGGTAGGCAGGTTACCTCGGCGGCGATTTCGGGATTCGTAAACATCTCTTCCAAGGAATATTTTTTTCTGATCGTCTGATATTCCGGAATATACCGCCCGGCCTGGCGCATAAACCAGACGGGAGTCGTCTTATTCGTACCTTCAAAAGCTTGAAGTAAAAGTGAATTGGCCATTTTTAACAATTATGAGGATTTACGTAAGACGTCAGAATTAAATCAAACCGTCCGCGAAAACCGCTGTCCCTGGGATTGGCGAAGGTACCAATCAAATCCCATACAGACATTCCGGATAAAAATTTTTCCCAGCTCAGTAACTTTTATTCCATCGGATGATAAAAAAATTAGCTCGTCTTCAACACATTGAATGAGATGGTCTTGTTCCTTTTGAAAATACGAATCGAATTCCTGTTGAAAACTCCGTCGAAAATCATTTTTATCAATCTCAAACCGGCACATCAGATGATTGATCACCCACCGGCGGATTTGATCGTCAAGAGAAAGAATTTTTCCCCGCTCAACCGGCAATTCGTTTTGTTTCAGACTTGCATAATATTGAGGAATGGTTTTGTGATTCTGCACGTAGGTGTTTTCTAAAAAACCAATGGATGAAACGCCCAGCCCCACGTACTCATCAGCTGGTTTAATGGTATAACCCATAAAATTTCGGTAAAGCGTTCCCTCGTTGAAGGCTTGAGCCATTTCATCCGTTTCGAGGGCGAAATGATCCATGGCGATGGCCCGATACCCATTTTGGAGAAGCTGCTGACGGGACTGCAAAAAAATTTCTAATTTTTCGTCACTGGTTGGGAGATCATCCGCTATTAATTTATTTTGATGTTTTTTCAGCCACGGTACGTAGGCAAAACTATAAAGCGCAATGCGGTCGGGGCGAAGTTGCATCACCTTTTCAATCGTTGGCTGAAAACTTTTTCTGGTTTGATCAGGCAATCCATAAATCAGATCAAAATTCATGGACTGAAATTTCAATTCACGGCACAATAGGGAACAATGCTCAACGAGTTCGAAAGGCTGAATACGATTGACTGCCTTTTGTACCTGCGGATCAAAATCCTGCACCCCCAGGGAGATTCGATTAAAACCAAGCCCTCGAAGTTTTTTGAGTTTACTTCTATCGATTGTGCGAGGATCGATTTCGATCGCAATCTCTGCGTTAAAATCTATGTCAAAAGAATTTTGAATCTTTTTAAATAAACGTTCCAGTTGGTCTTCATTAAGAAAGGTCGGCGTGCCCCCTCCCCAATGAAGCTGACGAACACATTTTTTCACTCTCATCGAAGCCGAGATCAAATCCATTTCTTGGAAAATAAAATCCAGGTATTCATTACCGTACTTTTCTTCCTTTTTTCGGATGGCCACATTACAGCCGCAGAAAGAACACAGGCTTTCGCAAAATGGAAGGTGGATATATAAGGAAAGTGTTTTAGGACTTTGCCCGAATGCGTTGAGTTTTGTTTTATAAACGACTGGCGGGACTTCGTTCAACCATTCCGGCACCGTTGGATAACTGGTATAACGCGGGCCGGGGGTATCGTATTTCAGAAGAATCTCTTTAGTGATCGCAGGTAACATGACTTCATTCTAATATAAAAGGATGGAAAAATGAAGGGTTTTACTGACGGAATTTGCTTTAGAGCTATTCGCGCAGTACTGCGCGACGATAATCTTTATTCATCCGGGCAATCGTGGCGACGCTGATTTCTTTGGGGCAGGCAGCCTCGCATTCGTATTCGTTGGAACAATTGCCGAAGCCCTCGACGTCCATCTGTTTGACCATATTGAGGACACGCGTTTCTTTTTCGGGTTGGCCTTGCGCCAGGAGATTCAAATGACTGACCTTGGCGGCGACAAACAACATCGCCGAGGCGTTGGGACAAGCCGCAACACAGGCGCCGCAGCCGATACAAGCGGCGGCGTCCATGGCGAGATCGGCGTTTTTTTTAGCAACGACAACGCTATTGGCCTCGGGCGCAGAACCAGTTTTAACCGAGATAAATCCACCGGAGGTGATGATTCGGTCAAACGCCGAACGATCAAGCACAAGATCTTTTATGACAGGAAAACCTTTGGACCGCCAAGGTTCGATGACTAAAGTCTGTCCGTCTTTGAAATGCCGCATGTGCAACTGACAAATCGTCGTCCCGCGAAGCGGCCCATGCGCTTGACCATTGACCAGCGCACCGCACGTTCCGCAAATTCCCTCCCGGCAATCATGATCAAAGGCAATCGGGTCTTTGCCTTCTTTGGTTAGACGCTCATTAACCACGTCGAGCATTTCCAGAAATGACATGTCAGTGTCGATGTTTTCGGCCTTGTAATTTTCAAAGTTTCCCACCGACGTTTTATTCTTCTGACGCCAGATTTTGAGAGTAAGGTTGATGGTTTTTTTCATGGATTACGATTCCCGGGCGGGCTGTGTGTCCGGCGATTGAATCACATGACACACAGCCCGCCCGCTTTCTGTTCCTATTTATCCCTCGCTTCATTAAATTTGCAATATCTAACGTTATAGAACAGCGAGGGATAATACCCCGTTTTCCTTGATTAAAATATTACAGATTTTTTGAAACGGGGTATATAACTCCGCTGCATCAACTGAACTGCTTCAAATGACATGATTCCTCTTTATCTATTTTTTAATATCTTCCGTCAATGCCATCTCGACTTGCAACTCTTTACGCCCCCCAAAAAGCCGCGCGGCCTTTAAAAATTCTATGCCCACCGGTTTTCCGCCGACATCATAATCCACAATAATCCCCTCTGCAACTTCATCGCTTTCATCAATTTTTGTAGACCTCAATCTAATGTACATAGCATCGGCCTTGGGATCATAATTGATCTTCATGTTTTTCCCCTCCAATTTCCACATCATGATCTTCTACTAATCTCACCCGTGCATGATTATGCCATTTAATCTTCTTCACTTATTTATAACTCCGCTGCGTCACCTGCACTTCCTCAAAGGCAAGCGGCTCTTTGTTCAAGACTGGCTGTTGCCCGACGCCCTTAAACTCCCACGCCGCGACATACGAAAAATTTTGATCATCGCGCAGCGCCTCACCCTCGGGCGTTTGAAATTCTTTCCGGAAATGTCCGCCGCAGGATTCTCGTCGGTGTAAAGCGTCAGTCACCAGAAGCTCGGCAAATTCCAAAAAGTCTGCAACGCGCCCGGCGCGCTCTAAAGCTTGATTGAATTCTTCATTATTGCCCAGCACTTTCACATTTCTCCAGAATTCTTCCCGGATTTGCGGAATTTTTCTCAAGGCTTCTTTCAAACCGTTTTCAGTGCGTGCCATCCCGCATTGATCCCAAAGTAATTGTCCTAATTCTCGATGGAATTCATCAACCGTTCGTTGACCATTGATCGATAATAATTTCTTGATCCGCTCAGCGGATTGCGTTTCACAATTTTTAAATTCCGGATCAGTTGCTTGATCGCCTTTGGGAGAAATTTTTGCAAGATAATCTCCGATTGTATAGGGAAGGATGAAATATCCGTCGGCCAGACCTTGCATAAGAGCACTTGCGCCCAGACGATTAGCGCCGTGATCGGAAAAATTCGCCTCGCCCAAAACAAAAAGCCCGGGGAGATTATTCATCAGATTATAATCGACCCACAACCCACCCATCGTATAATGGATCGCCGGATAAATCATCATCGGTTCTTTGTAAGGATCAACTCCAACGATCTTTCCATACATATCAAAAAGGTTTCCGTACTTTTCTTTGATCCCTTCGGTTCCGATCCGATGGATTGCCTCGGAGAAATCCAGATAAACCGCCCGCCCTGTTTTACCCACACCTTTTCCGGAGTCGCATTGTTCTTTGGCTCTTCGTGAAGCAATGTCTCGGGGAACCAGATTCCCAAAACTCGGATATTCTTTTTCCAAATAATAATCGCGTTCTTCCTCCGGAATCGCAGAGGGCTTACGTTTGTCGCCTTTATTTTTCGGAACCCACACGCGAGCGTCGTTACGAAGGCTTTCGCTCATGAGGGTTAGTTTGGACTGATAATCGCCGTGAACCGGAATACAGGTGGGATGGATTTGCGTGAAACAAGGATTGGCAAAGCAGGCGCCTTTTTTGTGCGCGCGCCAGATCGCGGTGACATTACCGGCCTTGGCGTTGGTGGAAAGATAAAAAACATTGCCATAGCCGCCGGTGGCTAGAATTATGGCGTCAGCCGCATGCGATTCGAGTTGACCGGTGATGAGATTTCGAACCACAATCCCGCGCGCGCTGCCGTTGACCACAACCAAATCTAACATTTCTCGACGAGGATAAAGTTCAATAGTCTTCTTTCCTACTTCTTTCATCAACGCACTGTAAGCGCCCAGCAAAAGCTGCTGACCGGTTTGACCGCGGGCGTAAAAGGTTCGGGAAACCTGCGCCCCGCCAAAGGAACGGTTGTCCAAATAACCACTGTATTCCCGCGCAAACGGAACACCCTGCGCTACACATTGATCAATAATGCAGTTACTAACTTCTGCCAACCGATACACATTCGCTTCCCGGGAACGAAAATCCCCGCCCTTGATTGTGTCATAAAACAGCCGATCAATCGAATCACCGTCGTTGGGATAATTTTTGGCCGCATTGATTCCCCCTTGCGCCGCGATCGAGTGTGCCCGACGGGGAGAATCCTGCAGGCAAAAAGTTTTTACTTTATATCCCAGCTCGGCCAAAGACGCCGCCGCCGAAGCGCCGGCCAGACCGGTTCCGACGACAATAATCGTATACTTACGTTTGTTCGCCGGATTCACCAGCTTCAGATGAAGTTTATGATTGGTCCATTTGGTTTTGAGGGTACCGGATGGGATTTTGGGATCGAGCATTTTAATTTCCAAATTACAATCTTACAAATCACAAACAATACCCAATATCAAAATCACAATGACCAAAACCATCTAACTTCTGTCCTCTGTCTTTTTGGAAATTGGGAATTGTGATTTGTTTGTGATTTGTCCATTGTTTATTGTGATTTTTTATCGGAGAAATTTTAGTGTAAATATTTCATACTATCAAAAAACACATACACCGGAATCGAACTGTATACAAAGGCAATCAAAGTTCCTAAAGCATTACTGAATTTTTTGATACCAGGAGTATATCGCGAATGATGAAATCCAAACGTCTGAAAAAAACTTTGGATACCATGTGCCAGATGAAGGCCAACGGCCATCATCGCGAAGATATAAAAAAAACTGTGCAGCGGATTCGAAAAGGAATTATACACCACCGCATAAAGCCCCAGATGCCTTCCATCTGGAAAAATACTGCGCGGGCCTTCGTGGTCCACAAAGGTAAAGTCCAGCAGATGCCAAATAACAAAGGCCAGAACAATTGTTCCAGTATATGGCATCAGCCGGGTTGCCCATGATCGTTCACCGACTGATTTATAAACCGCGTAACGCGTCCCTCGCGCCTGATAATTTTCCCAGACCAACAAAGCAGTCACGTACAGGTGAATTATAAAAACGATTAAGAGAGCAAATTCGATGAGATAAAGCGTGGGACGGAGTTTGTTTAAAAAACCGGTATAGGCATTATAGGCGTTGGGCCCGCCGTAAATAAATAAATTTCCCGCCAAATGTCCGATCACAAATAAAATCAAAAGCAGCCCGGTTGTGGCGACGATCTGTTTTTTGCCAATGGAGGAATTAAAGTAAGTTTGAAGATTACTCATAAAATCATTTTAATTAACGCCGTGTGCAAGTTTTCCGTCATTGAGGCCGATAGGCCGAAGAATCTCGTTTTTAGATCCTTCGTCGCAAAAAGCGCTCCTCAGGATGACGACGAAAGAAAAAAACTTGCATATCGCGTTAATTATTTTGTCTAAAGAATCTGAAGATAAGAAAAATCGACTCAAGGCAATTGTTTTCATTCTATTCTAAAGTTTTTACTGCGCAATATCTTTTATCCATTTTTTTAAAAAATTCTTATCTTGGGAATTTTCTATACTATGGAGAGTCCATCAATTTAAAAATTTTCTCCATTACTTTATCCGCCTCTTGAAATTGACCGTTTTTTATTAAACCGTCGAGTCGCTGCAAAAGAGGGGCTACCTTCGACTGCCTACCAGTTTTTTGCACCCAAGAAGGCAGCTCGTTTTGAATCTTTCGGATTTTTTCTTGAAAGATCGTTTGTGAAGACAGACTGGGTTTTTCTTCTGTAAGAAATTTCCCGTCTAAGAATTTCTTATAAGCAGATACAGCTTCGGTATTTTCAGTGGCGAGACGGAAAAAATTCTTTTTCTTTTCGGCCTCTCCACCAATGCCCCAGGAAAAAATATTGACCAATGTTGCTCCATGATTAAACATTCTTCCTAAATATGTTTCCATCGTCGGTTCACCCGCAAAACCGTTGGGGATAACATTCGTTCCTTCGGAAGATGCCCACGGAGGATTGCCGTGCTTAGCGAGTTCTTTGTGGATCTCGGCAAAGGTGCCGGGCGCTGGGTAGGTACTAAATCCTGCACGATAGTATGGATTGAAAGCAATATCCGGTGTGGCGAAATGCACCAGTTTAGCATAGGATAAAGTTTTTCCGTCGTTGGATTCAAAACCCTGAGGAGTAAAAGCGATGTGCGCGTATATTTTTTCTTTCGGTATCCCGGCGGTGGCCAATTCTTTGGCCCAGAGTTCGATAAATTCCTGTACAATGGAGACCCTTTCCTGATCCATATCTTGCGGCTGATGTGCGGCACTGAACCCTCGGTGGCTAAGCGCACAGTACCCAAGATATCGACTCGTATTAAAATCTTGTCCGATCGTCGTTTCCCAGCCGGCGATTACTCCGGCAAACAATTCCTCTTTTCCCTCGCGCTTAAGCGTGTCTATTTCCTTTTTGATTTCTTGGCCAATTAAAACAGCACGTTTCTTAACGGCATTTTCAACTTCCATGCTATTCAAGCACAGTTGTGGCGCAATCTTCGTTGGAGTCGCCGACCAGTCGAGCCTTCGACCAGTATTGGGTGTTTTATCCCAATCAATCCATTCAATGTTATCGGTATTATCCAACAGATCCCGTCGTTTTTCATAAAACATCGAGTCATCGATATGAAAAGCGACAGCAACATTTTTTACACGCGCGATTTCAAAGGAATTCTTGATGAGATGCTGAATGTCTTCATCCGTATGGTCGAATGTTAGTGGTCCAGGGGTAAAACCCAGTTTATGGCGTTTATCGCCAGTTATGTGAATGGCCATGATGATATCATCGACCGTACTTGCCATTTGGGATTTTACAGACTCATCTGGTGGAAAAGCAGATCCGTTAAAAGTAAAAATCTGAAACATCAAATATTTCGTTTCCGGATTATTTTCATCGGAGGCTGCCATAGGCAAAGGCTCCTTGGCTCCGGCAATTGCACAAATAAAAGTAAGAATAAATGAAAAAATCAAAAAGTCAATAAACTTAAATCGCATGTTGTTTTTTTCCTCCCCGAAAGATCTTTACCTTCTCACGTCTGAGGACCTGCCGATCCCGCAGCAATCGCCCGATATCTTTTTGCCGTCGTGTATTTTGATCTTTGGCCATAATTTTTCATTTTATTCGTAAATTTTCTTATAGACCCCCACTAACTCCGCCTTACTTAAGACATGCCCTTTCATGGCCTCTTCCAACTTACCTTTAGTTATACCTTCCGGAAAATTCAACGTTATATCCAGGGCATACAATTTAAAAAAATAACGGTGCTCACCGCTCGGCGGGCACGGTCCGCCGTAATTTAACTGACCGAAATCGTTCTTGCCTTGTTTTCCGGGAATACTATTTTCTTCAATTTGTTGAATGCTCGTTGGAATATTAAAAACCACCCAGTGCACCCACATCCCCATCGGCGCATCCGGATCATCCACAATCAACGCTAGACTCTTGGTTTCTTGCGGCACCTGCGAAATCGAGAGCGCCGGATTAATATCTTCTCCTTCGCAGGTGAATTTTGAAGGAATGGTTTGATTATGTTTAAAGGCCGGACTGGAAATTTTCATGTTTCCTCCTTTCCTGGATTGTCCGCTAGTATTTATATCGGCAGCAGGAAGACTGTTGTTGGGTAAAGTTATTCCTATGATAGTTATAACAATGGAAAATAAAATTATCTTATTCATGAATCCCCCCTTTCATTTAATTTGTTAATACTGAGCTCCGCATTAGTAATGGAACGACAATTTTTTGAGTACTCCAACGAAGCGGAGCCAGTACTGACTGTTCCATTACTTATGCGCAAGTCAGTAAGCCACTTGGAACCGGCTTAAGATGACATTTTCGGTTTTACGACCTGGATGACAACCATAACAGTTCCATATTTTGTGGTCCTGACGGTCTTTAATATTTCCCTGTCTTTTGCGGTAATGGTTAAATTATTTTGTGATTCCATACAAAATAAGCTCACTCATCTCTACACCTCATTTTACACAAAAAAAAACACAATTGGTTATTTGCGTCAATCTTTGTTGTTATGGATCGGTTGATGGCAACCGCAGTAGATACTGATTATTTTGGATTAATTTTTGAAGCGTGAAAAAGGTGGATGTCCGTTCATCTTTGAGAATGGCATCAACAACAGCTCGATTATAGACCGGGTGATCGAGATCACCGTCATTCTCAACATACTTAAAAAAGGTGAACATCCATATGGGTGTAATGGCCTCAAGATGATTAGCCTGCGCATAAGCTGTCATCGTGCGTAACCATTGACTGTCGATGGCTTCGAATTTCTGGTTCCCTACATTCTGAAGTGAAATCGCATCAAGCGTCATATTCGGTCCGAGTTGAAAATATGGCGGACGCCACGTCTCCTCGATATAAATCGATTTACCTTTAGCCTGGGCTGCCCGAATCATCTCATTATAAATTTTCAAGTCCCGAATGCTGTAAATATCAAGCGTGAAAACCTCAATCTCCGGTAATTGAAGAAAGGCATAAAAATACTCTTTCTCAGAAGCAAGACATCCCACGCCGATACGCGTCTTCGGAGAATTCTCTCTGACGATTTTGGCCGTTTGACGCACAAACGATACCCATTCTGAGATTCCTACTTTTTTTTTCAGGCGAGAAGACATGGTAGATGGTTCGTGAATCACCACAAAGGTGTCAGGCTGATAACGCTTTGCCAACTCAGCATAGAGTGTAACGGCATGAGCATGCCATTCAGAGAAAGAATTCATCGGGTGCTTTGTTGGGGAATATTGTGGATTAAGGTTAAGTTTTAAATTCTGCTTTCTAATACGCTCAATTACAGCATCATACTTGGCGATAGTGGTTTGATTGTTGTCTATCCACGGGAAAAGTCCAGGATTAATATCAACACGATCAACACCTGCTTCTTTGAAGGCATCCACCGCCTTAATCAAAGCTTCTTGGGGTACACTTTCGATCCAGACTTCGTGCGCAATAAATAAGTTCGCCCCAAACTCAATGTGTCGTCGGGCTTTATCAGGCGTTCGCCTTGATACCCTATCAAGAGCGTGCATCAGTCGCTCCTTATATACTTCCACGGAAAGTGATCCTCCCGCAGCTACCGAAATCGAAGGCCTCGATATTAAAATTGCCATCATAACAATAAAAACCAAAATATTTTTGATGTCATTCTTAACGGAACTATATTTTCTAAGCATATTTTTGTCCTTTTAAAATTTGATGGGATCAAAAATCAGATAATTTATAAATCGATCCTAGCGGGTTGGCCCCTGGTTTTCTTCCTGGTACAACTGTTAAAAAAAGTGCATGCTCTTGAGAATCAACGGTGGTGGGATAAGTCAGAAATCGTTGATTTAACCCCTGGTTAAAAAACGTCACTCTCCTGGCAGGACTTGTTTTGTCTTGTGGAATGATCCACGTATCCAAACCAAAGGTCTGTTTACTTTTCAGCGGATTCCAAGCTGGTAGAAGATTTGCACTTGATCCAAAGATGACAAACTCCTCCTCTTTCCCAGAGACTAAAAATATCGCCGGTTCCTCCCAATGTCCCAAGTATTTTAAATAAGATGGCCCACCATTTTCTCTATAATTATAAATTTGTGAATCGTAAGCAGTGATATCCTCGAGAGAAGGAGAACCTTTCCATATCCAGGCGATCACATCCGTAAATGCTTCTGTCCAAGGCATGGTCTTTCTTTTTCCTGGCCATGATTCATCATTCGGATCTTTCCAAAACTGTTGTTGTCTCCTCCGTGGAAATATTTTTTTCCTTTGGGCATGGTTTGATTGTGAAAAAAATATATCAGAGGCGAATAAAATTTCGGAATCTTCTTTAGAAAAACCCCACGGTTCGTACCCAGCTCCAATAACCGTATTACCGCCAGGATTGGACCAGAGATTTTTTCCATCCGGATGAATTGGCGTCGGTGTCAAGTTGCGTTCATAATTGGTCAAAACAGGCAAACCATCTCTCATAACGATCTCTGCCATAGCCAATTGAAGTGCACCGCCCCAGCAATACTTGGGACTTAATCCAACTCGCTCTGCCCACACGATAGGAATCCTTCCTTCATGTTCATTGTTACCGACGGTAGGGCGCATTGTTCCGGAAGACGGAGGTGGTTGATTTTTTGCGCTGGCAAAGTAGATCACATAAGGATGTTGATTTTGAGCCGAAGAATATTGCGCGCTCTGCGGACAATTCTGCTGATCAATAGCGGCGTATGGTATCATGGAAACCGGATCATAGCATTCCCAAGTTTTTTCATATTGAGTAAGCTGCACCCAAATTTTTCCATCGCTTGAGATGGCCCATAAATTGTTAAACATGCCGACTTCACTATTACCCAAGTCGTGCTTCAAGGCGTGCTGCTTCATTTCCACACCTGCAATAATCCATTTTCCGTCGGGAAGCCAGGCGGCTAAATCTTTATTTTAATTCGCATAGACAACAGCTCCTTGCTGGCGTATCAAGGCATTTGGTTGGTTTGATCCACTTGGTTCAGCAAGATATATTTTTATATCCCCATCGCCGTCTTTCACGTCTTCGCATCCGATACAATAGGCATCCTGGCCATTTTTGTTGGGGACATACAGAACCGTCGTGCCCGGAACGGTCTTCTGATCCTGTCTCCGGTCCAGCCAGGTAAAAATTGTTAACGCCAGAGGCTTTTATTTTTCCCGGAGGTGGAATAATCGATCCACCGATAATATCGGCTCGAAAGGTTTCAAATACTAGTCTTTGATTTGTTGGATTATAGCGAGCCCCTTTCCCGTTCCACACGCCTGCGTCTTTAGGCCAATCTTTGGGTTTATTGTATTCTTGTCCGGCCTCATCGACTCCGACAACAATTAAATATCTCTTGTGTGCTGTGCCTTCCGCATTAGAACCGTTGTTTCCCTTTTTCCAATTGACATTCCTTTTCCATTGTGTAGAACCGTCGGTATTCTTCGAGGAAGATCCGTCCGTTTGCCTGGTCCAGCTTCTTCCCTTACCGGTTGTGGTCGTTTTTTGACCCTGCCAATTGTAACCGCCATTTTCGTTTTTGATGGCGTTCCCTGACCTTGGGACTGCCAGGTTTTTCCATTCGACGTTGTACCTTGAACGGAACCGGTCGTCTGTATTGTCCCATCCGCAGATTTTGTCCGGTCAACTTGACGCTGTACCTCTGAGGTCTTTCCATTGGGACCAGTCGTTTCTGTTGTCCCCTGCCAGTGGTAACCGCTGTCATCTTTTGTCGCCGTTCCATTTGTTTCTACGGTATACTTTTTCCCGTCTTTACCGACGACTTCCTTTGTTTTTGTAACATCAATTCCGCCGTTTTCATTTTTGGTCGCTGTGCCTGTACGGGTCACGGTCGCCGATTTTCCGTCTTGACCGTTGATCTGAGTCGTAGTGTTCCATTCCCTGCCCGTATCAGTTTTTTGTGAATCTCCTGTGGTTGTCGTTGCCAGGGATTTTCCGTTCCTCGTTTGACCTTCTGACGTTCTTTGCCAACTGACATTTCCGTTTTCATCTTTTTGGCTGGTTCCTTGAGCTTGCATTGTTGCTGTCTTTACAGATTGGGTTTCGATATTACGCGTTGATTTCCAATCCTTACCTCCCGCTTCGTTGTTCGTAGCACTAAACTCACCATTAACCGAAACTGATCGTGCTGACTCCTGTGCATAAGAAATACTGACAAAAGATAATGCACAAATTAATACCATAATCTTAAACTTTTTCATCATTTTTTTCCTAGTTAGGTTGAGCGTATTGTCAAAAGTAACACTTTATAGAATGTTAATCGTTGATCGGTCGCGCCTGCCTGTCAATTTTATTTATTCGGCAGACAGGTAGCTCGAAACGTTTTTCGGCTTTCGTTAATCGTCCTTTCGAGGATCAACTTTTAACGACTACCGTTTCCAGCTAAGTAACCCCATACTTTTATTCCCTTTCATAATATTTTTGACATTACCAAGAAAAGTTGAAACCCTATCAAAAAAAGAATCGATCTCTTCTTGAACAGATAAAACGATATTGAAAGAATTCAACTGAACTTTTTGCATATTCACCACCACAATTTTTCCGGAGGCGGCATCAGGAATGGAGGCCGCCGGATAAACCACACACGAGGTTCCGATAACGAAGAAAAGATCGGCGTTTTCGGCCAACCGATACGCGTCATCCAAATGTTTAACATTCTCGCCAAAAAAAACAATATCCGGTTTGATCACTCCCTGACAGGAACATTGCGGAATGTCTGCGGATAATATTTTCGAACGCAGTTGTTCGAAGGAAAATTCCTTCCCACACTCCCGGCAAAAACTTTTCAAAAAATTCCCGTGCAGTTCTAAAACATTTTTGGAACCGGCACGCTGGTGTAAATCATCGATATTTTGAGTGATGACACCTTTAATTTTTCCCTGCTCTTCGAGTCGAGCCCAAAATCGATGCGTTAACGTCGGCTGAAGTTTTTCTTTTAACCCAATAAAATCCCGCGCGAAATCAAAAAATGGTTTTGGATCGCGTAGGAAATAATCGATGTCGAAGACTTTTTCCGGATCGTATCGACGCGTCACATAAAGCCCCTTGGGCCCGCGAAAATCCGGAATCCCCGCGCCCGTAGATATTCCGGCGCCGGTGAGAACTGCGATCGAACGCGCTTCCTTAATAAGCTGGGCACAGTGTTGGGCTTGGGTTTCAATTCTCGTTTTCATAAATGATTTTATCGATATCTACTGACTCATTAATTATAAGATAAAAAATTTTGAGGTCACAGAAGGCACTTTATTTATAAAACGTAAAGCTGAAATTTTTACTATCCACAATTATTTTTAATATAACCTTCAAAACCATTTGAGAAAACCTTGACATTATCTACTCCCGGAAAAATATTTTTATATTTTCTCAATATTTCTTCTTTTGGAAGAACATCAACCAATTCCAGTAGGATGGAAGATTTTATATTGTTTCTAAATAAATCCCGCTCTTCTAGATCATATCCCGGAAAAGAGTAACCAATTATTGTTATCTTATCTGCTTCCTGAAGTTTCTTTGTTGCTTCCTGGCGCAAGAGAGCTATCAAATCATCATTCATACTTTCATATGGTAAAAAAATAAGCGGTTTGAGTTTACCAGAACAATTAGGATTTATTTTGCAGAAAGAATTTTCATATGTCTGTTTCTTTACGAATGGTCGAAGCCATTCAATCCTTTTGCATACTGGACAAAAGGCCCAATCCAAAGAACCGTGCAATTTAAAAACAGGAATTTTTTTTTCAGATAAAGAACTAAACGGGGTCTTTTTGTCAAATTTTATAACGTAATCGAGTGGAAAACCATTGCCCTTATTTTCAAGCATCAATAATGTATCGAAATTAAAATCAATAATTGAAAAATCTACATATGGTCTCTTTAATTGATGAGTCATAAATTGACAATATAAATTCTTTGTTTGATATTCCTCGTTATTTATCGTGACGGTTGCAATATGCTCTAAAACAATCTGTCTGATCAACTCTACTCCAGCGGGATCGGATTTCTTAAATAAAATCTCAGCAATGTGATCTACAAAATACTTCTTGTTTGCATATGATGGCCAAGGGGTATTCGAGATATTTTCTCGACGATCTCTTTCCCAGCGTTCTGCTATACCCTTTAGTTCAGGAAAAATTGTCTCGCATAACTCCAAAAAATGTCGAAAATTGTTAAACTCCACCGTTTCCTTATCAAGAACTGGAGTACCATTAACTGATATTTCGTGCATATCGAAACAGGTAAAATAGTACTCCCATCCCAGACGCTCCCCTAAAGGGATGTCTGCTGAAGCATATGAAGCACCAGCACCAAACACAAAAACTTCTTTCATTTTCGTTCACTCATAAATTTGAACATCTGTCAATTCCCGCTGCGCAGCGGAAATTTAGGTATCTGTCAATTCGGGCAACGTTACCCGAATTGGGATTTCTACGATTCTTCGTCATATTTCTTCTTAAGCGTTTCGACCACACCGGCATCGGCGAGTGTCGTGACATCGCCCAGCGCGCGGCCTTCGGCGACATCGCGTAAGAGTCGGCGCATGATTTTGCCGCTGCGGGTTTTGGGCAGATCGCCGGAGAAAATGATTTTTTTCGGACGGGCAAGTGCGCCAATTTTTTCCACGACATGATGTTTTAAAATTTCTTCCACCTCTTTGCCCGGTTTGTTTCCTTCCTTCAAAGTCACAAACGCCGCGATCGCCTGGCCTTTGATTTCATCCTGAATCCCAACGACCGCGGCCTCGGCGACCGCCGGGTGATCGACCAGAGCACTTTCCACCTCCATCGTGCCGATGCGATGACCCGCCACATTCATCACATCATCCACACGGCCCAAAAGCCAGAAGTATCCATCGCTGTCCAGCTTGGCGCCATCTCCGGTAAAATAAATTCCGTCTTTCCATTTGCTGAAATACGTTTCTTTGAAACGATCGGGATCGCCGTAAATCCCGCGCGCGATCGATGGCCACGGAGAGGTTAAAGCAAGATATCCGCCGCCTTCGGGAATGTTTTCGCCTTTTTCATTAAGAATCGCCGCTGCAATTCCCGGTAAAGGTTTTGTCGCCGAGCCTGGTTTTAATGCCGTTAATCCCGGCAAAGGCGAAATCAAAATGCATCCGGTTTCGGTCTGCCACCACGTGTCAACGACCGGACAGCGTTCTTGACCGATATATTTATGATACCATATCCAGGCCTCGGGATTGATCGGCTCGCCGACACTTCCTAATAAGCGAAGGCTTAAGAGATCACAGCCTTGGGGCCATTCGGTTCCCCATTTCATAAAGGCGCGGATTGCCGTTGGAGCGGTATAGAAAATCGTCACGCCGTATTTCTCAATAATTTTCCAGAACCGATTCCGCTCGGGCCAATCCGGAGAACCTTCATAAATCACTTGAGTCGCAGCATTCGCCAGCGGTCCATAGACAATATAACTGTGACCCGTCACCCAACCGACATCGGCGGTGCACCAGAAAACATCTTCGGGTTTTAGATCGAAAACCCATTGGGTGGTCATCGTGACCGCGGTTAAATAGCCGCCGGTTGTGTGGATAATGCCTTTGGGTTTTCCGGTCGTTCCGGAGGTGTAAAGGATATAAAGGATATCTTCAGCATCCATGATCTCGGGTTCACAATAACTGTGCGCCTTTTTCATGAGGTCATGATACCAATGATCGCGGCCTTCTTTCATGTCCACATCATTGTTGGCGCGTTTGATGACAATGACATTTTTGATGGAGGGACATTGAGGCACCGCCGTGTCGGCGGCATCTTTGAGAGGGATGATCGTTCCCCGACGGAATCCTCCATCGGCGGTGATAAGAAGTTTTGCTTGCGCATCGTTGATGCGATCCTTCAAAGCCTCCGGACTAAAACCACCGAAGACTACCGTATGAATGGCGCCGATACGCGCGCACGCGAGCATCGCAATCACCGCTTCAGGAATCATAGGCATATAAATCGCCACGCGATCGCCTTTCTTCACTCCTAAAGATTTTATGACGTTGGCACATTTATTGACTTCGCGATAAAGATCCCAATAGGTCAACGTCCGTTGATCGCCGGGTTCGCCTTCCCAGATCAATGCGGCTTTATTGCGGATACGCGTCTTGACATGACGATCAAGACAGTTGTAACTGGCGTTGAGTTTTCCGCCGAGAAACCATTTGGCAAAAGGCGGATTCCAGTCGAGAACTTTATTCCACTTTTGAAACCAATCGAGTTTCTCGGCGCACTCGGCCCAAAACGCCTCGCGGTTATTCTTGGCCTTTTCATAAATCATCGGGTCGTTCACAACTGCCTCTTGTTTGAATTGATCGCTGGGATGAAAAATTCGGTTTTCTTCTAATAAGGCGTCGACTTCAATATTCTGATTTTTTTCTCTCATCTGCGACATGAGTACTCCTTTCAAATCATTCTTTCTCGATAATAGGTTTATCAACTTTAACGCCTAAACGTCGTAAATTCTTCAAGACACTCCCGGTGTCATCACCCACATGAATTTTGGCCTGGGCTGACGATAAACATTCTTTTTCTCCTTAAAGGGATTGGTCTAACAGAATTCATTTCATCAATTTCAAAATCTCTTTAAACCGCGTATTTTCGCTGGTTTTTAGAAGTTCACATAAAATCATTTCGACACATGTTAACTGCGCGCCCAATTGTTTCATGGATTCTAAAGCGATTCGTTTATCTTCCAACGAGCGAGAGGAAACCGCATCGCACACAACCTGAACCTGATAACCTTCTCTAATAAGATCGCTGGCGGTTTGGTAGACACAGACATGAGTTTCTATTCCAACGACCAGAATTTGTTTTCGATTCAAAGCCGTCAGAGCTTCCATGAATCGTTTGTTCGGAACGCAGCTGAAGCTGACTTTTTCGATTGATTTTTGATCCTTTAAAAGCTCGGCTATCTCCGGAATCGTGTTGCCGATTTTTTCCGGAACCTGTTCAGTCCAGAGGATAGGAACATTTAAAATCCGCGCGCCTTTGATTGTGGCTCGAAGGTTTTTAAAAAGGATTTCTTTTTCATGGACGAGGTGGGCGAGCTTTCCCTGGACATCAATGACGAGTAAAACGGTTTCGTCGATTGTGAACATAAAAATTTCCTCTATTTTCCAGTTATAACAATCGCGCCGCAGGCGATGCGGGCGGTTGAATCATTTTGATTCTGAAGTCTCATTTTTTTCTGCTCGAGCACAATTGATCTTCCGGCGATGCTATAGCGATCTCCCGCCAAAGTTAGATTTAAAGTAGAGGTCTTTAAATTTCCTGTCCCATCTTGAACGATGTCGATCGTCCCTAAATAACCGGCGGGATGAACGGAATATTTGGTTTCGACATAATCTTTAACATCGAAAATATTTCCGGCCGCCTGGGCCCCATCGGCACAACTTCCGAATTCATGAATGGAAACATCATACTTTCCAACCGGCCAAACCTGAGCGACCGAAATTTCAATGGCTAAAAAACCTCCCTCCACTTCTTTGAACTTCGCCTCGCCGCTGACATTGGTCACTTCTTCGTTGGTGCTTTTGATCTCGGCGATGCCAACGGCGGCAAAGACAACCAATGGGGAAAAAATAAAAATCACAATCCCGGTGAAACAAAAAAATATTAATCTCATTTGCTTATTCCTTGATCTGAACCACTTGTCGTTGGGCACCCCAATGGCCGTGACTTTCTTCAAAAACCCCGGGACAAACCGTGCCGCAGTATTCACATTGATTTTTATTTTTCAAATGATAAACACCCAGTTCATACCAATCGCGTTCGATAAGAAGTTTTTTACAGTTAGAGCAATACGTGCTCGAACCTTTGGGGTCATGGACATTGCCGGTGTAGACATAATGTAACCCTTTCGACAACGCGATTTCCCGGGCATGCGTTAAAGTTTTTGCCGGCGTGTGGGGATGATCCATCATGCGAAAATCCGGGTGGAACGCCGTGAAGTGAAGCGGTACATCGGTCCCAAGATTTTTCACGATCCACTCGGTCATCTCATGGAATTCTTTGTCGCTGTCATTCTCGCCGGGGATGACGAGATTGGTAATTTCAAACCAGACCTTTGTTTCATTTTTTAAATAAAGCAACGTGTTTAAAACAGGCTGAAGCGCACCGAGTGTAACCTTTTTGTAAAAATTTTCGGTGAAGGCTTTCAAATCCACATTGGCCGCATCCATGTGCTGGAAGAATTCTGGGCGGGCTTCATCGGTGATATAGCCGGCGGTTTTGGCGACGGGATGAATCCCTAGCTCCCGGCAAGCATCGGCCACATCCATCGCGTATTCGGCAAAGATAACCGGATCATTATAGGTGAACGCAACGCTCGGACAACCGAGTTCTTTGGCACGATTAGCGATGGCCTTCGGTGAGGCTTGGTCGGTGAGACGATCAAATTCTTTGGATTTACTGATATCCCAATTTTGACAGAATTTACATCCCAAGTTGCACCCGGCGGTACCAAAGGAAAGAATACTTGTGCCGGGCAAGAAATGATTGAGCGGTTTTTTTTCGACGGGGTCAACACAAAAGCCGCTGCTGCGTCCGTAGGTGGTTAAAATCATTTGTCCGCCGACATTCTGCCGCACAAAACAAAATCCGCGTTGCCCCTCGGCCAAGGAGCAATGACGCGGACATAAAATGCATAGAATGCGATTTCCCTCTTGCCTGTTCCAAAAGCGGCCCACATAATTAGTTTGATTCGGCTGGATCATAGGTTTAGTTTAGTACGGCTAAAATTTTTTCGCAAGACTTTCTCACTTGACTTTAAAAAGGGCTCGAGTAAGATATTGCACATGCAAAAACCATTTGAACCAAATCTTCATACTCCCCCAGATCAGTTGTGCAAAGAAGAATTAAATAAACTCAATTCCAACGGTCTGCGCGGTCCGCTACCTCAGAATTTGCGCGATGATACCCCGGACCTCATCTGGGAATCGGAACAGCTGGCCAAATCCTACGGCATTTATCTCGAATACAATCGGGCGAAAACCGGAGATGAAAAAGATTGGATCTACATGATCCGCATCAGCATTCCCGGCGGCGGCCCCTTAAACCGCACACAATGGCTTCTTTTAGATGAACTTTCTGAAAAATACACGCGCGATTCCAATGGATTACCTTCCATTCGCCTGACCACCCGCCAAAACATTCAATTTCACTGGATCAAAAAGCCCAGCGTGCTGGCGATTGTCAAGGCCCTGGCCGAAAGTGGTTTGAATACTTTAAACGGCTGCGGGGACAATACCCGAAACGTCATGGGCTGCCCGCTTTCCCATTTCTCGGATATTTTCGATGCCAATGCCTGGGCACAGAAAGCCGGACGGTATTTTCAACTTCCCCTGGATCCTTTTATGGAAATTTTTTCGATCGATCCGAATTATATTCGCAAACCAGCAGAATCGTTTCCTTACGGAGCGCAATTGTTGAATCGCAAATTCAAGATTGCTTTCGCCGCGGTTCACCGAGATCCCCAGACAAAAAAAATTATTACTGATAATTGCGTTGAGGCTTTAACCAATGATGTAGGAATTATTCCGATCGTTGAGAACGGGAAAGTTGCCAAATTTCAGATTTATATCGGCGGAGGACAAGGTGAACGAAACGGTAAACCCACGATGGCCGCGTTAGGACTTCCGCTGTGCCGTATCGATGAAGCAGGCCTCATGCCAATTTTGGATGCGGTGGTCAAAGTGCATATGGAATGGGGAGACCGGGAAAATCGTCATTGGGCGCGTCTAAAATATGTCGTCAAGAAAATGGGAATTGATTGGTACCGCGATCAGGTGAGTAAAACCGTTGGGTTTCCTCTGGAGCGCCAGGATCCGACACTCGATGTGGGCGCGCGGCACCTGCATTTCGGCTGGCATCAACAACCGTCCAATGGACTCTTAACGTATGGCGCCTTCATTGAAAATGGCCGTCTCAGCGACGCCAGCCCCAATGGAAAACTGAAAACCATGGTCCGGGAGATGGTACAAAAGTTTCCGGTGGAATTGCTGATCACGGCGAATCAGGATTTGCTGTTCACCAATATCCCTCCTTCTGCACAAAAAGAGTTTGAGGTATCGATGAGTAGTTTCGGTTATGGAAAACGCAATAGCAAACCCTATTCGACATTAAGAATGCACTCCGGCGCCTGTGTGGGGCGAGATACCTGCCGTTTGACGTATACCGATTCTGAAAAATTTGAGCCCTTTTTAATCGACGAGCTTGAAGCGATGGGTTGGGGAGATTTAGCGGAATCGATTGGCGTGACCGGTTGCGAACGCCAGTGCTTTCGGGCCGCAACCAAATCGATTGGTTTGGTCGGATCGGGTTTAAACCGTTATCAATTGAAATTGATGGGTTCCGAAGATGCCCGGTATCAGGGGACGCCTCTGATTTCCGGGGATGGGGAAAAAATGTATTTGCGGTCGATTCCCAAAGAGAAGGTTTCAACGGTGATTGATACGCTTTTTAAATTTTATAAAGCCCAGGCCCGGCCAAACGAAGACTTGGGAACGTATCACCGTCGGATTGGTGCCGATAGAATCATCAACAACCTCAAAGAGAATCCTCCCACAGCGGAATTGATGAAGACGACTGCTGCGACGGATTGCGTGTTGACAATGGCGTAAAAATTTTAGAATGATTTGTAAAAAAGACGCGGGGCGCCCCGGCATCGATGAATCATCTCCGGGGCGCCCCATTCATTTTACTTCCAATTCTACCCAATCGCCTGTAACATCTGCTCAATTTCCAAAAATTTCTCACGCGGCTTTCCTAAAGGCTGTCCACGAGAAATTTCCGCTGCATCAATTTTTTTCCAATCGGCAAAACTAACCACGTGCACATTTCTACTTTTCAGAAGATTAATAAGGGCCTGAGTATCAGGCGTTGCACACGGAATGAAATTCGGCGCATCCGCGATGAGATTCTGCACCGTTGCCACACTATCGGGTTTATTGGTCCCGATCACGCCCGATGGCCCGCGCTTGATCCACCCCACCGCATAAAGTCCTGGGATAATTTTTCCGTTGTCGGTGATCCTTCCTTCCATATTCGGGAAGATTCCCTTTTTTTCATCGAAGGGAACTCCGGGGATCGGCACGCCGCGATAACCCACACTACGAAAAAATATTCCGCAGGAAATTTCCTCGGTCTGCCCCGTCCCAACAGCCTGCTGCGCTCCGGCAGCACCGGTCAAACGGTTTTTTTCCAGAATAACTTTTTCCACGCGGCCGTTACCTCTTAATTCTTTCGGACCTTTGTAAAATTGAATAATAAACTTTTTATCTTTCTGCGAAACCCCGCGGGCGGCGTACTCTTTCAAAATTTCAAAATTCTTTTTACGGATTGGACTATTGGGATCTTCTAACTCCGTTTGACTTTCGGGATTAATTTGTAAATCCTGGAGATCAACGATCGGGTCACAATAAGAAAGCTCTCCAAATTCCTTAATCTCCGCCGGGGTAAAAGCGGCTTGCACCGGACCGCGGCGGCCCACCAGATGCACCACTTTAATTTGGCTCTTAGAAAGCGCCTCGAGCGCATGCTGGGCGATATCGGTATTTTTCAATTCCTCGACGGTTTTACACAGAATACGGCTGACATCCATCGCCACATTCCCCTGCCCCACCACAACCGCCACCTCGTGGGAGAGATCGAACTTGCGATCACGGTATTCGGGATGGCCATTGTACCAGGCGACAAATTCGGTTGCGGTGTAACTGCCCGGAAGATCTTCCCCCGGAATTCCCAACTTGCGATCGGTTTGCGCGCCGCAGGCAAAAAGAATGGCGTCATAAAATTTTCGCAATTCCTCAATGCCAGTATCCTTTCCCACCATCACATTACCCAGAAAAGAAAACGCCTCGTTGGCAGCGATCTTTTCATACACCTTAATGACATTTTTTATTTTCGGATGATCCGGGGCAACTCCGTAGCGTACCAATCCAAAAGGAGCCGGCAGACGATCGAACATATCGACCTTAATTTTCAATTCCCTGCTTAACAAAGTTTCGGCGGCATAAAAACCGCTCGGCCCGCTGCCGACGATCGCCACTCGTAACGGCCTTTCTTGAGTTCCTAAATTTGTCATGGCCCAACACTCCTGTTAATGCCCCTCTAAATTTTAATGCAGCTCGTGCGCCAGCTTGTCAAATTCTTCGACGGGAATCGCGGTTTCGGTCGTGAAGGCGATTCCGGTTAATTTCGTCAGCGCAATCGAAACCATCGTCGCCTGCGCCGGTCCGGGGAGATTCACGATAAAAACCAAATCATTATTTCCTAAAAGCGCGTAAACGGACTTGACCCGCCCGCCGAATTTCTGAATCGTGTTGATCGCCTTGCGCGTTCTTTCGGGACTGATTTTTTTCAAAGATTCCGTAGAATATTTTCCGAACATAAAAAATGTGGTCATCGCTTCCTCCTGGTTTGATGGTTATAAGCTTCTTTGGCAACTTTTCGTTAATTTCAAAAGCCCTCTCTTGAAATCCGAAGTCATACAATTGGCCTTAAGCCGCCATTGCCAGTTGCCATTGACTTTGCCCGGGATATTCATCCGGGCCTCTTTTCCTAATCCCAAAAAATCCTGGATCGGAATAATCACGGTATTGGCGACCGACTCCATCGCCGTCTGCACAAACAGCCACGAGATTTCATCCGCGGACACTGCCTTCTTAAAATAATTCAACAGATTCTTCTTTTCTTCTTCACTCCTATCCTGATCAAACCATCCGCGGACGGTATTGTTGTCATGCGTTCCCGTATAAAGCACACAATCTTTGATATGATTGTCCGGCATATAGGGATTCTCCAACGGATCACCGCCGAAGGCAAAGAGCAGCACTTTCATCCCCGGAAAACCAAAATGATTCATGGCGGAAGTGACATCCGGGGTAATGACCCCCAGATCTTCAGCGATGAGCGGAAGCTCATGAAATTTTTCTAACAGTGTGGTGAAAAAATTTTCATAGGGAACATCCATCCATTGGCCGTTGATGGCTGTTTCTTCCTCAGCCGGAATTTCCCAATACGCAATAAACCCGCGGAAATGATCGATCCGCGCGAAATCAAATAATTTTAAGTTGTGCCGGATGCGGTCTATCCACCAGGTATATTGGGTTTCTTTGAGTCTGCCCCAGTCATAAACCGGATTCCCCCAACGCTGACCGGTAACGCTAAAATAGTCCGGCGGCACACCGGCGACATAAAGCGGCTGGTTTTGGTCATCCAGTTTAAATAGCTGCGGCTGCGCCCACACATCGGCGCCGTCGTAGTTCACATAGATGGGAATATCTCCAATAAAACGGACGCATCTACTTTTCGCATACGATTTTAAAGACGACCACTGCTTGAAAAAAACGTATTGAGAAAATTTTACTTGCGCCAGCTCATCGGAAAATTTTTCTTTGATTTTGGAAAGCGCGGCCGGTTTTCGTCCGCAAAACTCGGCCGGCCATTGTGACCACATCTTCCCCTGGAACTGTTTTTTAAACACCACAAACAATGCGTAATCATCGAGCCAGAATTGATTTTCCAAACAAAATTGTGCGAATTCTTCTAAAGCGTGGGAATGGCCATGAGAGGCCTTGAACTGTTGGAAGGCACAGTCCAATAAATTCTGTTTGTATACCCCAACCGCTCGGTAATCGGTCCTCTGCGATGAGAAATCCGGAAGCGGCTCTAAATCACTTATCTTTAACCATCCTTCTTTCATCACAAGCTGCGGACTGATCAAAAACGGATTGCCGGCAAATGCCGAAGCACTGCTATACGGAGAATTGCCAAAGGCCGAATCAGTGGGATTTAAAGGAAGTATCTGCCAGTATCGCTGATGAGTTTCGGCGAGGAAATCAACGAACCGATAAGCCTCCGGCCCCAGATCACCGATACCGTAGGATGAGGGCAAGGAAGTAATATGCAAAAGCACACCGCTGGCGCGTTTATTGAAAATTTTATGGGTCATTGATCTCTCATCCCTTAACCTACAAATACTTCCCCAAATCCTCGAACACCTTCACCCACGCTTTAGCTTTGGGGTCCCCTTGCTTGGTTTTTTCCTGCATCATCGGATAAAATTTTTTCTTAATGAAAAAATAAAGATTTTCCGATTTCCAGAGATTCAAATTCAAAGGCAGTTTATCCAGAACTCGAAGCGTTGCATCCACGGTGATCATCAAAGAAGTCTCTTGAGGGTTAGCGAAAAAATTTTGCATGAGATGATTCACCTTGGCGCTGGCGATATGGCTTAAGGTTCCCTTGTCTAATTCAAACGACCGGCGGCGGACTTCTTTAATCAATTTTTGCAACTGCTCGAGATTGAGCGGTTCATCTTCCAAAAATTTTTGTAAATCACGATGCAAAATAAATTCCACCATCGTCGCCAGAGTTTTGGGGAGTGAAATCCTTTTGTCTTTTTTGGCATGGATCAATGGATAATTCTGTTGATAGATTTGTCGAAAAAGCCGATCTAGCCCTTTTAAAGTCGGATCTAAAATTTCGTTTAAAATTTTCTCTTGGGCACTTTTAAAAATATCCCATAATGAATATTGATGGGTCCCGAAATGTTTATCCATGAGATTCCATACCGCCGAAAAATTTTCATCCCCGAACGCCCCCCAAATTTCTTCTTTCATTCGCTTAAAAAGATCCGCACTCAAATCCGCGGTGGCGCCGCAATTCAGATTATGCTCTCCTTGATGTAAAACCGCAAAGCTCATCGCTATTTCTTCGCCGGTTACACTGGAATAAATTTTTATCCGTCCAATCGCCAGTTTTTTACTACCGAGTTCTTTATGCTCATACATTTCCCGTTCAACTTCATAGGAATAGATTTTGGTCTGGCGCAAATAATCTTGAAATAAAGAGGACAGCGCATAATGCACACCGACGGAAAAAAGATCAATGATAGACGGAGCAACAAATCGCTCATACACCCTTGCCCCATCTTTTAATTCCACAACATTGCTTAGAGCCAACTTCAAACGATCCAGAAAATCTTTTTCCAAATCCATACCATTAGTTTCTTTCATCAATTGAATCGCCCGGGCTGCGTATTGCATCACCTGAATCGTTTCAATTCCCGAGATCTCATCGAAAAACCATCCGCAACTAGTGTACATGAGCATGGCCTGACGCTGGATTTCTAAGAGTTTAATGACCTTAACCATTTCCTCAGAGGTCAACTTGCTTTTAGCGAAACCCTCGAGAAATTTTTCCAGACGCTCCTCACTGCGCTGTAAAATCACATCAATATAATGATCACGAGCTTCCCAGGATTTCTTAAGATACCGTAATATTTCTTTTTGAAAAGAATTTATCAGCTCATCGCGCAGCCAATCTAAACTCTGACGTAAATACAACCGCCATTCTTGAGTCCAATGGGCATGAACACCCAGATGACATCCGCAATTCGCCCGCCAACGCTCGATGCCGTGAATGCAGCTCCACGAGGTATTTTCTAGAATTTCCACCTCTTGGGTCGGAGGAAATTTTTCCAGAAACTCTCCATAGACGGTGATCTTTGCCAAATTTTTCGACTGAATATATTCCAGACAATACGCCAGCGCCATATCCCCGAAGCGGTGATGATGACCGTAGGTTTCTCCATCGGTTGCAATGTGACACAAAAACGTTTCTTTACTTTCCTCTCGAGGAAAAGAATCGATCAATCGACGGGCAAAATTTTCTCCGTTATTTAAAAGTCCGGCAAAAGCCACCTCCTGAGAAATCGGACCATTGAAAAAAAATAGTACAATCGATTTTCCCGAGGGAAGCCGACATAAATAAGGAATCTGCGGATCGATCCTGCCGCCGGTTGTATCCTGCCAGGTTGCTTCATCCAACTTTCTAACGCGGGCGGCCTGTGTGGGGGAAAGGATCGTGAACTTGATGTTGCGGGCGGCGAGAATTCCCAGAGTTTCCAGATCAACGGCGGTCTCCGGAAGCCACATGCCTTCGGGTTTTCTTTTGAAACGGTATTCGAAATCTTTAATGCCCCAGACGACCTGCGTTTCTTTATCGCGGCTGTTAGCCAAAGGCATGATCACATGGTTATAAGCCTGAGCGATCGCAGCCCCATGGCCGGAAAATTTTTTTTGACTGATACGGTCGGCCTCGAGGATGGCCTCATAAACATGAGGCGCGTGATTTTCCATCCAGGATAAAAGGGTGGGGCCGAAATTAAAACTGATTTTGGAATAATTGTTAACAATATCAGCAATTTTTTTCTGAGAATCTAATATACGTGCGGCAGCATTGGGGGCATAGCATTCGGCGGTGACACGCTCGTTCCAATCATGAAAGGGATAAGCAGAATCTTGGGATTCAATTTCCTCCAGCCAGGGATTCTCCCGGGGGGGCTGATAAAAATGACCATGAATACAGATATACCGATCCACGGAATTCTCTCCAATTCATTTCATTCAACCCCGCTGTACAGTCCTTTGTCACACTCGTTTTTGTTAGTTGATTCTTCTATCACGAAAACCAACTAACAAAAACAAAATTGACAAAGGGCTAGCGGGCCTGCGCCCCAGACGATCCAAACGGATTATCTGGGATTAGTCCCGTGAAATCTTTCAGATTTCATGGGAGGCCCCGGCAGCTTCGCTTTGCTTATTGTTAATAAAATAGCGAAGCAAAGCGGCAGCGGCAATTGTAATCCAATTGCAATCTTTGGGTTAAAAGTTAATTCGTTTTTTCGTTTGTACAGTTAAGGGTTGGGGCGTAGCAACGGCAATCCCGACTGTGGAATGACTGGTCGTTTTTTGATTTTGCGGCGCTTGAGTTAAATTTTTAAAAGCCTTCTGTTCTGCTTCCACCAAAGAAACAAAAGTTTGTTTATTACGCACGGTATAGTTGATTTTATCCTCGCGCGCAAGCCACCCTAACGCCTGATAAAGGATCGTATCATCTTCTTTCAGGATTTTAGGGAGCTGTGCGATATTCAGCTCTCCTTTTTCACCGAGAGCTCTCCAGGTTTTCCCTGCGGCTTCAATGACTTTTTCTTTCATGGCTTCTCTCCTTTTTCGTATGATTTTTACTTTTCGGACATTGTTGAAGTTCCGTTTCTTCTACTGATGAAAAACTCAACCCAAGAATTGCAATTGTAGTCCAATTGCAATTCTTGCCCGTAGGGCCGCTAGCCCCGCTTCTTGCTTTCTAATCTTGTCGATAGACAAGCAAGAAAGCAGCGGGGCTGTACAGCGGGGTTGAACCCAAGAATTTCAGTTGACGCTTTTTGTGTTAACTTAAAGGGGAAACTGAAATTCTTGGGTTCAACCTACCAATCCCATCCCCCGTTGACAAATTTCCCGCGCATAATCCGTCCACAGCCCCTGGCCCCAATAACGAAAACAGCTTGTTTGCGAACACAGAAGATACAAAAGCGCCTGGCGGTAACACGTTGATTTTTTTTGCTCGGGATGGGGATCGAATCGTCGGTGAAAGGCGGCACTCAATTTATTCATCGGATCCAAAACATTTTCATAACCTTGAACCCAATTTATATTATTCGTCCAGGAAGCCCGGTCGAGATTAAAATCGTGATATTTTTGTTTCGCGGCTGCAATCGCTCGATCTGCCGCCCCGGGCCCGGGATTTTTAAAAAATTCCCAAACCCGATTCTGCATGAGGGGCTGCACACCAATAAAATCGCTTTCTTGGATTCCGGTCTTCATCTTTATAAATTCCAAATATTCTGACCCGTTCATGGCAACGGTTCCGGCAGTGCCAATTTTATCAAAGGCGATTGCGTACGCCGGTGGGAATTCATTCATCATGACGCCTCCATTTTCTCCATCTCCGATCTGGACAACATAGGCAGGAAAATTTTTACCTTGATAATCTTCCCGGTTTCTCGTTTTTGCTTCGTAAAAAGGCTGCATCTGCGCGACCAACTTGGTGTCGGATCCTTGCGTTTTAATAAGAACAGTGATCTCTTGAACTTCGCCTAAAAAATTTTTGGCCACCAACCGATGCGGAAAGTGCGGGCGGCGAATCCCCGAACCGTCGAGATTTTGAATTGTGTGTTCCTGCACCAATAACCACTGATAACCGCATTCCTTTAAGGCCTGCACATATTCATAACAGACATCCGGGTGAATCGGAAGATGCATCTCCGGTGCCGAAAATCCTTTGACACGGGATAATGCCTCGTTGCCAAAGATTGAACCGAAATGCTGCAGCCAACTTTGCATGTGAAGTTTGATATCCGGAATTGGGGTGGAGGAAACTACCGCGTGCCCCCACATCGTTCCTAGCCATTCCGCATAGCGGAAATATTTTGGATCACCAGTAATCCGTTTTAGATCCTTAAGGGCCCGGCCTCCTTCCATCTGCTGTAACCCCCAAAAAAGATTTCCAGAATAATCCAGCATGACCCGCGGATTTTTTTCCTTGTTCACTAATTCCGGAATAATATCCGCCATCCTTTGGTAGCAATTCATAAAAACCGGGGCATTGTGATTGTCGCCGATATTTTGGTGCTCCATCATGTATTGCAGATTGCTGATTAGCTTTGCCCTGGAAAGATCATCGCCGGAGGCCGGAATCGTCGGCTGATGCATATGCAGCGCAATCCCGAAAGCGGAGTTCACTTGATCGTAAGCAATATTGGAAATCGGCGCATACAAGTCTTGCTTTGGTTTTCGGTATTTCGTTAAAATTTGTTCGTCGGCAACAATATCGGGAACAAAATCGATCGCATTTTGATTCATAAATCACCCGGTCTATTTTTTTGTTGTTTTAACCCAAAAATTGCAATTCTCGTCGGAAATATTGCGCGCATTCCATATGGCTAAAAATGTTGTCTCGTGACTCAACTTCTTTTAACCATGTCTCATCGACACAACCTTCCAGAAGATCATGATAGAGCCGAGTAAAACGATTAATGTGCAGATGAATCCGTCGTTTGGCGTAGGGCACCATGGTTCCGGTCTTCATAATAAAAGGCCAATCGCTGGACTGCGCCAACAACAATTCGCGGGCTGCCTGGTTCAATGCCCGCCGGGTTAAAGTCTTCTTTTTATTTTTGACGGAAAACTTTTCCGGAAAAAATTTTACCACCAACTCCGTCATCCGATCCCCGGCCATGAGGATATGCCGATAAATCCAATCATTACTCCCTTCAATCCAATATTCATTATAACCTTTATATCCCCAGCTCGAGGCAGACGGCATGGCCACTTGATTGGTCGGATACTCCCGCAAATATTCCGACGGAGTAACCGCCTGGACGGTTTTTTGGTCACAGGCGATTTTGCGCATGAGAAAGTCAATCCACATCGGACCTTCGAACCACCAATGCCCAAACAATTCCGCATCATACGGAGCCACGATGATGGGCTTTCGATCCATGTGGAAACTTAAATGCTCAACTTGTTTCTGTCGGTTGAACAGGAAATTCCCGGCGTGAATGGCGGCTTTTTCTCTCGCCCAATCGGGAACATAGGGTTCTTTGTAATCGGCCGGGCCGGTGATCCTCCAATATTTCAAACCGGTATTGATGCGAATTCCGTGCGGATGAATGTAGGGCTTGATGTAATCATATTCCAGCTCAAACCCGATATCCTTGTAATATTCCCGGTAATCCGCATCACCGGGATATCCTTCCTTCGAACTCCAAACCTGTTTGGAAGATTCATAGTCTCGTCCGAAGGCCGCCACTCCCGACGATGGGCAATAAATCGGTGCGTAAACGCCATACCGGGGCAGCGGATCCGCATTGAGAATTCCATGCGTATCCACAAAAAAATAACGGATGCCCGCTTCTTTGAGAATTTCCTCCAAGCCAGGATAATATCCGCATTCCGGCAGCCAAATCCCCTTCGGGAGACGGCCGAATGCCCGGCGGTAATGTTCAACTCCGACGTGGATTTGCGCCCGGACGTCTTGCGGATTCACACTTAACGCCGGGGAAAATCCATGAGTTGCCGCCGAGGCAATGATCTCCAGACTTCCCTGATCCTGAATTTTTTTAAAAGCCGTGACTAAATTTTTTTTATACCGGTGCACAAACGTATCTCGGGATTCCAATAATCTTCGATTATACATCAGGGCTAATCCATGAAACCGCGAATCAAAACCGGTGCGCTCAATTTCTTTTTCGGAAAGTTCGATAAGTTGATTGAGATGCCGTACGTAACGGTCTTGTAAAAGCTCATCGGTGAGCATCGAGGCTAACGTCGGGGTCAAAGACATGGTGATGCGAAAATAAATTCCATCTTCCATCAGCCGTTCAAAAACATTAATCAGAGGAATATAGGTCTCGGTGATCGCCTCAAAAAGCCAGTTCTCCTCGAGAAAATACTCTTCCTCCGGATGCCGGACAAAGGGCAGATGGGCATGCAAGACTAGGCAAAGGTAACCTTGGGACATTTTCAAAAAAATTTTCCCTCCAGCATCACTGGCAAAAAATATTGTGTTTGACGATTCACAACCGTTGTGATTTCTCGTTTCTCCAGCTGATCGCCAGAGATTGCGGTGAATGCTAAAGGAATCGTCGTATCGGGCAAAGCGTATCGCAGAGTGAAGGTTCCGTCGGGCCGTAGATTTATTTTTTGATTCCCCAGCGAAACTTTCGCATCGGGTTCGGTTCGGCCATAAACAATCACATCCGCCCAAATTTCGAAGAAAAATTTGCGTTGTTTCTCAATTAGAATTTTTTCACTGCTGCCAAGCTGTTCACTGGCACCGGCACGAAGTCCTTTGCCCAGGATAAAGGCCTCTTCAGAGGCCCCGAGCCGAAACTTTTGCAAGAATTCCGGACCATAAATCCAGGTATAAATTGCCTGCCGCTCTTTTGCATCTTCCGCAGGAACAAAACAATATCCCGGCAGAATTCTTCGTGCCGACAATTTCCCCAGCCGAGCCGAAATGATATCATTCAAAAACGGCATCAATCGCGAATAATAGCGGCGAATATCTTCAACAGTTAAATAGATCTGTCGAGCTTTGGCTTTAAACGGTGGTTTTGAGAATTGCTGCGATAAAGGACCCAGAGGTTGAAGGCGCGCGACAACGTAGGGTGTTTCTATGGTTTGGTCTTTAACTTCCATCCAAATCTGTTCACTTCGCCCAGAACAGCCGGTTCTGGGAGTTTGAACGTAATTTGATCGTCTCAACGCGGTGAATTTTCCATCAACGGTTCGAACCCCAATTTCCGCACAATACGAACCATGATCGCCCCACAGATTGATATACCAATTGTTGGCTCTTCCCACCTCGAGATCAAAATAATGATTTGCATTATGACCATTAAACTGTATACACGTCACATCATACATCCGTAAGACAATTTTAGCGGGAGAATAAGGGTCTTCTAAATGCGGACGACAAGGCCGTAGATCTTCTTCAGAAATTTCCCAGGTAGCATATATCCAATGAGGATCTTTCACAAGCAATCCCAACCAGGTTTTATTGTAGTGATCGGGAATTTCTTCATTGTCCACAAAGACTTTTTTGGGGCTCGGGTGTTGGGCAGTTTCTGTTCCCATGCCCCAGGGACTTTCTTCAGTTGAATATTTATTTTTTAAAGAAAGATCATTATCAAATTGGGGAGGAAGGCTCCTGGCCGGGGCACTAGTACCCTGCCAGTTTTGTCTTTTTACATATTTTTTGATAGCTTCAAAGGAAGGAATTTGAAGCAGTTTACCAGGTTGTTTTTTTTTAGCAGTACTGCGAGTAGCTCGAGAGCTGACGGATTTTTTATCATCCTTCGCAATGTGCCGTGCCCGAATCATTGTTGTTTCTATCCGGCCAGATGATTTTTTTTTTGCTTTAGCCACGACCTTACTCCAGATTCATCTGAATAATTTATGGATCAGCCTTTTAAACCCAAGAATTTCAGTTGACGCTTTTTGTTTTAACTTTTAGGGAAACTGAAATTCGGGTTTAACCCCGCTGTACAGAAAAAATCTCTCCGAGATTTTTTCTAGCGGCCCTACGGGCAAGAATTGCAATTGTGGTTCAATTGCAATTCTTGGGTTCAATTAATTATGATACACTTCTAAAACGTGATCGGCGATCATATCCCACGAAAAGGATGTCTCAACCGCCCTACGCCCATTGCTGCCCATCCATCGGGCGTGGTCAAAATCTGCGAATGCTGTTCCAATGCCCCACGCAACCGAATCATGATTCGGATAAATCTTAAGGCCAGTGACCTCATGCCAAATAATTTCCGACGGTCCTCCCACCGATGAGGCCACAACGGGTTTACCGGCACTCCATGCTTCCAGGATCACAATCCCAAACGGTTCATTCCGGCTGGGAACACACACCACATCACAGGCCTTAAACAAATCCACCAGCCGCCAGCCGTTTCTGTATCCTAAAAATCTCACCGCATGGCCGACACCCATATGACGGGTTCTTTCTTCCACCCCCCAGCGCATTTCTCCGTCTCCAACGAAAATAAATTTCGCACTCGGATGATACTTCAAAATATACGGAATCGACTCCACCAGCAAATCCGGCCCTTTTTGATAAACGATCCGTCCCACAAACAAAACCATGGGATCGAGTGGCCCGATCTCATATTGCCGACGGACCGCCCCCGCATCAATCCACCCGTCATAATCCCGATAATTGACCCCATTGTAAATCGTTGTGACTTTCTGTGATGGTAAATTGTACATCCATAGGACTTCATTTTTTAAAGCATTTGATACCGCAATCACCCGGTCCGCACAATAGGACCCATGACGTTCATGATCGCGCACGCGCGCAGAATTTCCCCCAAAAAAAGAATTTCCACAGCGGCCGTATTCTGTGGAATGAAAGGTCATAACTGCTTTATGAGTGCGGGCCTCTTTGATCCAGACAACCGCATTGGACGTCAACCAATCATGGGCATGAATGATATCGAATGGTCCGATATAATCCTCGGTTTCAAAAAAATAATGGACAAACGAACGGCACATATTATTGACATCTTCTATGAAATCCTGTGAAGAAGGATACGGACAACGGTGGTAATGGACACCGAATATACATTCATAGTGCGCCTGATGAGGAGAACCAAGGCGGGTAAAAACATGAACCTCGTGGCTTTTGCGCTGCAGGGCACACGCTAATTCACTAACGTGAAAAGCTATTCCTCCCACGCTAATGGATTGAAGTGATTCCCAGCCAAAAAGGGCTATGCGCATGCAGTTAATGTGGTTGTCGTGTTTAAGGTTGTGGAAATTTGAAGAGATGACAAATGCTGTGACGAAAAAATCGATCAATGACAGTAAGGATGGTACAGCAAAGGGTTTTGTTTGTCAAACCCATTTATCAAAACTATTGCGGAGAATTCTTCAAAAAGATAATTCCCAGAGGAGGCAATCTTAACGACAAAGAATATTTTCTTCCATGACCAGGGATGCTCTGCGCTGGCTGCCCCCCCACATTCCCTTGATTGCTCCCGCCGTATATTTGGGCGTCGCTATTTAAGATTTCTTTCCAGAAGCCATCATCAGGAACACCGACTCGATAATTGTTTCGCACAACAGGAGTGAAGTTACACACAACAAGAATTTTTTCGTCAGGAGAACGCCCTTTTCGTAAAAAACTTAAAACACTACTTTGCCAGTCGCTGCAATCGATCCATTCGAAACCTTCCGAAGAGAAATCAAGTTCGTGCAGTAGTTTTTCGTTGCGATATAAATGATTCAAATCTCGCACCCAGGTTTGAATTCCTTTATGAGCAGGATACTGCAGAAGATGCCAGTCCAAACTCTGGTCGTGGTTCCATTCTGACCACTGGCCTAACTCGCCTCCCATAAATAACAATTTCTTTCCCGGATGCGCATACATGTATCCATATAAAAGCCGCAGGTTGGCGAATTTTTTCCAATTATCACCTGGCATTTTACTTAAAAAGGACCCTTTTCCATGGACTACTTCATCATGGGAAAGGGAAAGAACAAAATTTTCGGTAAAGGTATAGAGCATACTGAAGGTTAAGTCATTGTGATGATATTTACGATGAATCGGATCTTTTGAAAAATACACCAGCGTATCGTGCATCCATCCCATATTCCATTTCATACCAAAGCCTAAACCCCCGATATAAGTAGGTTTTGATACAATCGGCCAAGCGGTCGATTCCTCGGCGATCATCTGGCAACCGGGGTAAAATTCATAAACCACTTCATTCAATCTTTTGATAAAACTGATGGCGTCAAGATTTTCCCGCCCTCCATATTCATTGGGAATCCATTCTCCCTCTTTTCTGGAATAATCCAAATAAAGCATAGAGGCAACAGCATCGACGCGCAAACCATCCACATGGTATTTATCCAGCCAAAAAAGCGCACTGGAGATCAAAAATTCCCGCACCTCATTTCGACCATGATTAAAAATATAACTTTTCCAGTCAGGATGAAAACCTTGGCGGGGATCCAAATGTTCATAAAGATGCGTCCCATCAAAATACACCAACCCCTGTTCATCCGCCGGAAAATGCGACGGGACCCAATCCAGGATGATCCCAATTTCATGCTGATGCAGACAATCAATTAAATACATCAAATCCTGCGGCGTGCCGTAACGGCTCGTCGGGGAGAAATAACCGACGGTCTGATACCCCCACGAACCGTAAAACGGATGATCCATAACCGGCATAAATTCCACATGGGTATAGCCTATCTCTTGGATGTATTCAACCAAAAACTTGGCGATTTCACGGTAAGTCAGAAAACGATTATTTTCTTCAATGATCCTGCGCCATGATCCGAGGTGAAGTTCATAAATGGCCAGTGGAGAATGAAGATCGTTATGGTGCTGACGGTTTTTCATCCACGCGGCATCATTCCATTGATAATTCAAATCCCAGACAATCGAAGCTGTCTTGGGAGGGAGCTCGCTCAAAAAGGCAAACGGATCTTTTTTCTCGACTCGATATTGATTTTGCTGAGAAACGATATAATATTTGTAAAGAGTCCCTGGGCCAACTCCCGAAATAAATCCTTCCCATATCCCTGATCCATCCCAGCGAACATTTAGCGGATGGGATTCTTGATGCCAACGGTTAAAATCCCCAACGACCGAAACACTGCGGGCATTCGGCGCCCACACGGCGAAATGGGTCCCTTTGGTTCCGTCGACAATTTTTTCATGAGATCCCATTTTGTTATACAGTCCTATATGATTTCCCCCTTTAAACAAAGAGATATCCTGTTCGCTAAATGGACTCTGGTCATAACGAACACCTTGAAGAGAATTTGTCGGACGGAGATTATCGCTATTCATTGCCAAAATCTTTTCTATTTTCACATTCATAATGCGTTTACTAAAATCTCGAAGATCAACCCGCTGACAATTGACAAAACATATAATATGATCAGGTAAATCACCATAACATTAAAACCGAATTCTTTTTTTAGGACAAGGTCGGACCTAAAATTAAATAAGGATCTTCCGAGTTTTTATTATATCTTTTTAAAAAAGAATTTGCAAAGTAAACAGCGAATTTTCTTACGATTTCTTTGTTTGGACAACTTCCCGATATCGTTGAAGATCCATGTTGGAGGTTGGAGAATAAAAAAAATATCCCTGCCCGGCATCAACACCCAATTCAACCACGGTATTTAAATCTTCTTGGGTTTCAAGGCCCTCGGCGATGGAGAGAATGTTTCTTTCTTTACAAAAAGAAACGAGGAATTTAACGATGCTTTGCTTGAAGGGATTTCGTTTTACATCAGAAACAATATGCCTGTCAATTTTGATAATTTCGGGTTGAATCTCAACAATGGATTCTAACCCCGCATACCCTCCTCCGACATCATCGACGGCAATGCCCAAACCATAGTCACGGTAGCATTGCAAAGACTCAGAGAAGACTTTAAAATTGGCAATGGCTGAACGTTCCGTAATTTCTAGGACAACGTTTGCAGCAGGGATTTGGGATTCGTCAAAAACCGTTTTAACCTTTTCAAAGAATTTTCCTTCGATCAAATAAGGATTACAGTTTAAAAATATTTTTTCCTCTGCGGACAAATCCTCAGAGATCGAATTCAATGCTTTTTTCCACGCGATGATCTCTAATTCTATATAACACCCGAATTGCACAGCCGTCCTAAATAATGATTCAGGGTTCGCCAATATACTTTCTGTATTGGGTCGACTCAAAACTTCCAATCCCAAAAGTTTCATTGGTTGCAAACAATAAATGGGTTGAAAAAAAGGTACGAGCAATTCTCCATCAACGATCTTTCGCAATTCAGAAATAATTTCTAGGGCCGTCTCATTTGTATGATCGGAAGGAAACACGAATCTTCGTCGCATGACCGCTTCAATACGGGCAAATAATTCTTCATGCTCGAATGGCTTGGTCAAATAATCATCGGCGCCTAAATATAAACCTTCAATTTTATCTTCGAAAAGGTAGCTCGCGCTAAGAATAATGATGGGAATCTGGTGGGTCGCTTTTTCTTCTTTAAGTTGTCGGCATATCTCGAGGCCTTCGACATCGGGAAGGATAAGATCAAGCAGGATTAAATCGATATTGGAATGGAAGGCTATCTCCATGGCTTGATGACCGGAGGTGGCGATATAAACCTCGTATCCTCTGACTTGCAAAAGAATCGCCAACATCTGCGTAATACTTTGGTCATCATCAACAACAAGAACTCTCTTCTTACTTATGTCATTTGTGGACATGATCATTGGCGATTGAGTGTGAGAAAAGTCTTTTGCTGTTATTTATTTTAAGTATAACTGATAAAATTTCAAAAAACAGCCCAGCTTCGTAAAAATTGGGAAACGCTTTCTTGTGGTGAAATATTAAACCCCTCTGTTTGGTACTTTTATATATTCAACAAAACGATAAGGCAGCGATTGATCGTAAAATTCTGTAGATTTATAAATTTTTTGCCAGGGAGCGTTGATGGGAGGAAAAAAAATATCGCACTCAAATATTCGTAATATTTGAGTGACATAAATTTTGCGGCAGTTGGGATCCCTCAGAGCATCTTTAAAAACCTGGGCCCCGCCAATCACAAAAACCCTTTCGAATTGCTCAGGCATTTTTGCTAAAACCTGGGAGAGCGCATCAAAAGAATCAACCTTCCAAACACCTTTTGGTAAACAAAAATTTTGATCTTTAGTTAAAACAATATTAATGCGATGGGGAAGTGGACAAAACTTTGCGGGCAAGGACTCCCAAGTTTTTCGTCCCATGACGACGACATTTTTTCTACTCGGCAATTGAGTGCCGCAGGTTAACTCCTTAAAATGCTTTAAATCCGCCGGCAAATGCCAGGGAAGCCCTCCGTCTTTTCCGATGCCGGAGTTTAAATCCATCGCCACAACCAAGTCGAAGGAAATTTTCATTTAAATCGCGATAGGGAATTTGATGAACGCATCATGCTGATAATTGATGAGCTCAATATCTTCGAAGGTTAAATCAAAAAATTTCTTCTGGGCGATTTTTAGCTGTGGTAAAAGTTGGGGACTGCGCTTAAGCTGGATATTTAAACCATCGATATGATTTAAATAAATATGGGCATCGCCTAACGTATGAACAAAAATACCGGGCACCAAATCACATTCCTGAGCGATCATACTGAGGAGTAACGCATAACTGGCAATATTGAACGGCACCCCCAAGGCCACATCCGCGGAACGCTGATAAAGCTGACAATCCAACCGGCCATTCACCACATAAAATTGAAAAAAGGCATGGCACGGAGGCAAGGCCATGCGCGCTAGATCCGCGACGTTCCAAGCGCTCACAATAATTCGACGGGAATCAGGATTGTTCTTGATTGTGTCCATCGCCATTTGGAGCTGATCAATGTGCTCTTTGTGATAGGAACGAGTCGTTTCGTCCCAAACAAATTTTTCCCACTTACGCCACTGATATCCATAAATGGGTCCCAGTTCCCCTTTTAAATCTGCCCAGGCATTCCAAATCGGGGTATATTGTTTTAAGTCATCATGGATGTTGGTGGAACCTTTGATAAACCATAAAAGTTCTCGGACAACTGCTTCAAAAAAGATCTTTTTGGTAGTTAATATTGGAAAACCTTCCCGCAGATCATACCTTGATTGATGCCCAAAAACAGAAATTGTTCCTGTACCGGTGCGATCTTCTTTTTTTTGACCGTTCTCAAGGATGTAGCGAACTAAATCAAGATATTGTTTCATGTTTTCTCCAGAATGAGATCAAATCTCCAAGCAATGAATTCCGAATTGCAGAAAGTTTCAGTGCTTTCTTTGGAAATTTCCGCTCTTGCCGCCGGTTTTCTTAAGCAGTTTTAGATCGTCGATCGTCATGGATTTATCCGCCCATTTCATCATGTCGTAGATGGTCAAACTGGCAATCGCTGCAGCGGTTAGCGCTTCCATCTCAACTCCCGTTTGTCCTTGAGATATGACTTCGGTCAATGTCATTACGCAGGAATTTTTTTGATCCAGTTCAAACCAAACTCGAACTTTACTTAATGGGAGCGGATGACACAATGGAATTATCGCTGAGGTGGATTTGGCCGCCATAATGCCGGCGATTTTGGCTGTTTCAAAACAATCTCCTTTGGGAGAACCTTGTTTTTTCAGTATTTTAAAAGTCTGCGGACTCATCTTTAGACGAGCGCTGGCAATAGCGATGCGTTTGGTGATTTTCTTTGCGCTGATATCTAGCATTCCTGCCCCAGGGTTCAAATGATATTTTCTCACTTTAGGTCTCCTCATAATTTAGTTCATTATCGTTCATCGCTGGGACTAAGTTTAACGGCCCGGCGATTGGACTTTTTTTGCGACCGAAGGCGTTTACTGTGCAGAATTCTTTCTTGAATGGGTTTAGGACGTCGGCGTTTTTGACGATGGATCTTTTGCCGGTCTTGCGCCTCCTTTTCCATCTGTTTTCTTCTTTTTTCTTCAAGGCGTCCTAGAAGATACTTCCTGGCCCAAAACCGATTGAGCCCTTGCGAACGAAATTTCTGGCATTTGACGATGATTCCCGTTGGGCGATGGTGCAGGCATACACACGTCGACACTTTATTAACATTCTGTCCGCCGGGGCCGCTGGCGCGCACAAACGATTCTGCTATATCACACTCGTGGATGCCAAGTGCTTGCATACGTTTTTTCAATTCTTCTTGCTGAAAAAAAATTTTTGAGGAATTCATGAATTTAAATTTTGTTGGAATAAAAACAATGAACAGGCTATTAGATTATCGTTAAAGATCGTAGAAGTCAATCGACTTAAGAACTTATCCCAAAATACAATAAAAAACGCCTGGTCGTTTCCTAGGAAATAACCAGGCGCTATCGAAATCAGATTTATATTTTAACTACATTAGTTGCTTGCTCCCCTTTTTCTCCTTTGACGATTTCGAATTCAACCGTCTGGCCTTCATCAAGGGTTTTATAACCATCCCCTTGCACGACGGAATAATGCACAAAAACATCATTGCCATTTTCAGGAGTTATGAATCCATAGCCTTTTTGATTATTGAACCATTTGACTTTGCCTTTAACCATTCCCGCTACCTCCTTTTGACTTTGTTTCGAGAAAAAGAAGACATGAGTAAATTAGAGAATAAAAAAAGCCGTTTAAGGAAATGCGATCTTCCTTAAAACGACTCTCGACTTTCTATCCACTCTTTCCCTGACTGCTTCATACTTCAAAAGTATATAATCCCCCTTTAGGACTGTCAACGAAATTTTCAGCAATAAAATTATCCTACAACGATTCGATATCGTCCGCTTGATTTGGCCTGATACATGGCTTTATCGGCTACCTCAATCATATCCTTAAAATCATTAATCCCTTTGGCTGGATAACCACTGATACCGACACTTAAGGTATTGGCGATTCCAAGATGAGAACTATATCGGCTCATTTTATTCTTAAACGCCTGTTGGATACGCGTGGCCGGGACTATCGCACTCTTGGGCCTTGTTTCTGGCAGGATGATAAAAAATTCATCTCCTCCGTATCGTCCCAAAACATCGGATTTACGTAATTTTTCTTTAATGAGCCGCGCAACCTGTCTTAGAATCTGATCACCTTTTTGATGTCCAAATTGATCGTTGATCAGCTTAAAGTGATCGACATCAATCATCAGGCAGGACAATTCTAAACCATAACGTTTGGCCCGATTGAGCTCTTCTTCCAGACGTTCAATAATGGCATAGTGATTAAATAACTTCGTTAAACCATCGAGCTGGGCCATTTTTCTCAAATATTGTTCCATCGCTTTGCGGGCGGTAATATCTTGTAAAGAAACAATAAACCGGCTTAGAGATTCCTGGGAATCTTTAGGGACGGAAACTCTTAACAAACAATCACAACGATTTCCTTTGAAGGTATTGATCCGAATATCCGCTTCAAAAAAATCCATTCCTTGAACTAAGGCGCTTAAAGCATCGAATAGGATTTTGATACTCCCTTTATGAATAGCATCAATAAAATTTGTAGATACTTCAATCTCGTTTGCTGCCTCGAATAAATCGACCGCAGCGCGGTTAACTTCCAAAATTTTGATCGTACGCAAAACTTCAATCATGCGATTTTTTCTGTTGGAAGATTTTTCGTGTAAAGCCGAGTGCCTTTCCCCGCTTTGGGGGGTTGCTACTTTTAAAGATTTTTTAAGCGCTGAGCCGTCCTGCAAGAAAGTCGCCACCGGAGAATTTTTAAAAATCATTTTAAATTTATTGTCTTTGTATTCTTTCACAGATGAGCTGCTGCTTTGCCGTCTATTGAATTTGTTCATAATTGTATTTCTCCTGCGATTTTATACCCCATTTCAAAAATTCTGCAATAGTGTATTCTAGAAAAATGGGGTATTATCCCTCGCTGTTCTAAACCAACAAAAAACTTTAGACATTGCAAATTTAATGAAGCGAGGGATAAATGCTCTTTAAAGGACGGCTTGTTACCCGGACAATATATTTATCGCCGATATGATCAAGCTGGTCGACAGAAAATTTTTCGCCGGCCATTCGTTTGAGATCATCCACATTCGATTTTTTAAGAATACCATAGGTCACGGGCTGGGTCTGAAGGAAATGCAAAACTTTTTCATCCGTATTCAAGAAAGGAACCGGGTGAGGACTAAAAAACCCTTCTCCGTTGATATCCATAACCGCGGATTTTCGGTCGGTATAAAATCTCACACCGCGCACATAGAGCTTGCTCGTTAAAATCGTTGAGTCGGAAGAATCGATTCGCTTCAAGGCCTCTGAAATTTTCTTACACGATACCCACGGTTCCGCGTTGGGGTGTCCGCAAAGAAGAGCCAGCACAATAATAAACGATATCGACCCGATGGAAACGATTGCGCCAAAGTATTCGCGGCGCAGAGCAAAAAGAAAAAGTACGATCGCACCTGCTAACGCTAAAGCGCAAAAAATATAAACCACACTGATGTGCACCACCAGATCACGATAAATCTGCGCCAGGATCAAAGAGGCAACCGACGCCAGCATCAGTAAAACGCTCAGTCCGTATGAAATAAATCGGATTGATTTTCCCCAAGATAAATTCTCTGCGCTTTCAAGAATTTGAGAAAAATAATAACCCATCAATATCGCAATGGGGGGAAAGGCCGGCAAGATGTAGCTCGCCAACTTAGACTGAGCGGATTGCATAATCAGATAAATGGCAGTAACCCAAATCAGCAGAAACATCAGACTTTCCCTTGCCTCAGAAGATCTTTGATGGGCTTGTGCAGACCGGATAAAATCCGCTGGTTTTTGAAACATCCCATACACCATGGGAATAAGAAAAAAACTCCAGGGGAACATCCCGGTAAATACCGTCAATAAATAAAAATACCACGTATTGCTTTTAGCATGTTCCGCTTCAAGAATCCGACGAATGTGTACATTGTACAAATACTCATCAATAAAACGATGGCCGTAGAGTTTCAACATAAGCGTATGCCAGGGGATAACGATCCCGGCAAATAAAATGATACCGCCTATCGTCGCCCAACTTTTAAAGTAAACAAAATCTCTTTTATAAAATAAAAAACCCATAATCACGGCAAAGGGAAAAACAACCCCCAAAATTCCTTTAGTCAAAACAGCGACCCCGGAAAATGTAAAGCACAAAAAAATGGCCCAAATTTTTTTCTCCGGCTGGAAATAGCCGTAATAAAAAGATGCCAGCGACAATACGACCCATACGGAAAAAACCATATCCGTCAAAACGGCTCTCGAGAGAATCAAATAAATCACACTGGTGTACAAAATAAAACAAGATAACGTCGCTATTTTTTTATTTCGAAATAACATAAACGCCATTCCATACGTGATCAGCCCCCCTAAGATTCCAAAAAAAGCCGGCCAAAACCGGGTGACAAAGGCGGTCAATCCAAAACATTTGATCGCCACAATCAAAAGCCAGTAAAACAGAATCGGTTTTTCAAATTGCGGGCTATCGAAGATGTAGGGCGTCATCCAGCTTTTGTAGTGAATCATTTCTTTGGCGGTTTGCGTGTAAAAAACCTCATCGGGATGCGTTAAACTCACCACCTGGTTTCCAAACATCAAAAGAAAAAAACCTAACACGGCGAGCGAAAGGATAAGTTTAGAATGACTCGTCTGGTTGATCCAATCAGATTTCCTCATGCAAAAGCTCCTCGATTGTGGCAAACTCAAATCCCTGTTCCCTTAAATTTTTTGCTAAAAGCGGGATCGTTAAGACGGTTTGAAGACGATTGCCTCCCTCGGCTTTGAAAATCCCGCCGCTATCATGAAAAAGTAATATATCACCAGCTTGGGCTCGACGGGAAATGAATTTCACAATATTTTTATGATCGAACGGAACCCAATCTTTGGGATTGATCGACCACAGCACCGTTTCATAGCCGATTGCTTTGACTTTTTTTTTCTCACTGTGCGAGATCCAGGCTTTCGGAGGGCGGAAGTATTCGGTGGTATAACCGGTGATTTCTTTGATCACCAATTCTGTATACTTGATTTCTTCTTCCAATTCTTCATCAGTGTAATACAGCAGCACACTATGCGCATAACCATGATTGCCGATTGTATGGCCTTCTGCCTTAACCCGATGGGCGATCTCGGGGAATTTCTTGACGTGCGAACCGATCATAAAAAATGTGGCTTTGATTTGAGTTTTTTTTAGTTGATCGAGAATGGGTGGCGTCCAGACGGAAGGGCCGTCATCGAAGGTGAGTGCGACCTTTTTCGCTTTTGTCTTAATCCGAAAGATGGTTCCTTTCCTTACCAGAACCGCCTGATCAAAGAAAAGGCAAAACGCCATCATCCCCACTGTCACAATCGAGGTGAGTAATAATACTCGAATGACAAAGATTTCAGTATCGATCACGGTGTGCATCTGAAATTCTCGGGTTGAACGGTAATCAACGACGGATCATAGTCCTGGGGCGCTTCAAACCCGAGTAAATTGAGCAAGGTCGCGGCGACATTCGATAAACCTCTTTTCGCTAAATTCGTGCCCCTACTATTAGCTTTAGAATCACTAAGTATATCGGAGCTAACAGTTGCCGGGGCACAAGCCATCTCATATTCTCCCTGATAACCGGAATCGACAATGATAAAAGGAACGGGATTGAGCGAATGAGAAGTCTTGGTGATACGCTTTCCGTTTTTCACCTCGAACATCTCATCGGCATTGCCGTGATCGGCCAGGATAACCGCGATTCCTTTAAGTTCTTTCACCACTTTAAGCAATTTTGCCGTGCAGACATCCACCGCTTCAACCGAAGCAATGATCGCCTCAACAACTCCGGTGTGACCGACCATATCGCCGTTGGGGAAATTCAAACGGCCGAATTGAAAACGATTGCTTTTTAGAAGTTCAATCGTCTTGTCGGTGATTTCAAAGGCCTTCATTCTCGGAGCCTGGTCAAAATGGATTTTATCCGATGGGATTTCGATATACTCCTCGAGATTCCGGCACACATAACCGGATTTATTGCCGTTCCAAAAGTAAGTCACGTGTCCGAACTTTTGTGTTTCCGAAATCGCAAACGTCTTGATGTGATTGGCGCACAGATATTCGCTGATCGAACGGTCGATCTGCGGAGGGTTAACCAAAAAATGTTTGGGCACATGCAGATCCCCGTCGTACTGCATCATCCCGGCGAATAAAACATCGGGGGTACGCTCGCGGTCGAATTCTTTAAAATCTTTCTCCTCGAAAGCGCGGGACAATTCGATCGCCCGGTCTCCGCGGAAATTGAAGAATACAACCGAATCGCCGTCGTTGATTGTTCCAACCGGTTTTCCATTGGCATCAGTCACGACGAAAGAATTCAAATATTGATCGGTCATTTTTGGGTCTTCCTGATAATACGTAGAAACTGCTTTTGCGGCGGATGGAAAGGCCCGGGCCTTTCCCAAAACATGCGCGTCCCAGCCGCGTTTGACGATCGTCCAATCGGCGTTGTAACGGTCCATCGTCGTGACCATGCGCCCGCCGCCGGAGGCGATTGCGTAATCGCATTGGAATTTTGTGTTGATTTTTTTTAAGAGTTCTTCGGTCTTGTTTAAATACTGCAGAGCGGATTTTTCAAAAACATCACGTCCATCGAGAAGCGCATGGATACGAACTTTCTTAACCCCATCTTGCGCGCAGCGTTTCACTAAGCTAAAAAGCTGATCAATCTGGGAATGGACATTACCATCGGATAAAAGGCCGATGAAATGAAACGTGGAGCCCCGTCCCGCTGTCTCTTCTTCGCCATCGGGGCGAAACCCTGAGCGACCCCGATCGCTTTGCCTCTTCGTGGGGAGTCGAAGGGTGGAATTGTTGGTTTTAACGCGCGTGACGAGTTGATTCCAAATCGGAGTTGAAAAAATTTGTCCGCTGTCAATCGCCTGCTTGGCCAGCTTCGCGCCTTGCGCAAAAATCCGCCCGGCACCCAAGGCATTGTGGCCGACTTCGCTGTTTCCCATATCGTCATCGGAGGGCATCCCGACGGCAGTGCCGTGGGCTTTGAGGGTGGTAAAAAGTTTGCTTTTAAAAAGTTTATCCAGGCACGGTGTCTTGGCCATATAAACCCCGTCACTCTCGTCCTGCTTGCCGATACCGACACCATCCATAATGATCAACAAAAGCGGCCCGGGGCGGGGTTTAAAATTTTTTAGTTTTTTTAGTTCTAAGGACATGGTGAATTTCCTTTCGTTGGATAAGTTCTTTCCTCGTCTACCCATAAATAGTTAATCGTCGACCATAGGTTTTTAGGAAAATCTTTTTGAGTAAATTGTATTAATCATTTAAAGTTTAAAATCTTTTGTTAGTTGCGTAGTTCCAAGAGATTTGATTTCCCATCCTTTTACCGCGTTCTCGAATTGTTCATAAATTTCTGAAAGCTTATTTCTTTCAATTTGAAATAGTTTTTCCTCTTCATTAAATTCAGTCATTTCTTCAAGGTAATTAATCTTAAAGTTCTCAAGAAGGATATCTTCAATATCTCTGAAAGCTTTTGTAAACAATTTCTCAATTCTTAATTTTGTATTTTTAGCTAAATCCATTTGAGCTTTAACGTGAATACCGCTTGTTGGAATATTTCTTCTATTAAAATCTGCTGCAACTCGACTGTTCTCCTCAAAGTATTCTTTTTTAATTTCTTCAATTGAAGACGAAAGATCCTCAATAATACGCTTTATTTTAACCTTTGAAATCTTAATTTTAGACTGTCTATCTTCCTCGTTTGCCATAGGGATTTCTTGTGGGTAGACAATCTTATCTCTTCCTACAATATCGCCAGATACCATTGAATTCTTGACGTTATTCATAGAGGCAGACTGCTTATTGTCTTGGTTTAGGAATTGCTTTTCTTGGACAATATTTTTTGGCATTCCCACGCTTTGTTTCCAAAATATACAGTACCTACAAAGCACAAGCCAGCTAAAAAATAGTAAAAATATACTTGAAGCATTTTAATCAAAACAAATTTTATCGACAAAGATAATCATCTCAAAACATCCAATAAATTTTTAGAAACCTAAAAATTTACCTGCGGAACCTGCTTGCTTTCATATCATCAATTCCGCCGGATCCTTTTCATAGCTTTCTTTAATTCAGGCAGCGATTCTTGAACAGTTTCCCAAATAATCTCGGTGTCAACGCCAAAATATTCATGGGCAATCTTGTTTCTCATCCCAATGATATCTTCCCAAGGAATATTAGGGCGGGAAGATTTTATTTCAATCGAGAGATTTTTCGCTGCTTCTCCGATAATTTCAAGATTTCGGATCACGGCATCGATAATCATTTGATTATACGAAAATTTTTTGAAGGGTATCCCTTTTGTATAACTCTCGATATTTTTGATAGCCGTGAGAATATCTTTAATATAAAGCGCTTCGTTTCTTTTGCTCATAAAAAGATCGCCTCTTTAAGGATTTTTTTTCTGATCAGCGGCTTAAGTGAATTGGGTGTAGCCAAATCCACGGAAATTCCCAGTAACCGACTGAGTGTCCGCTCGAGCCGGACGAATTTAAAAAAATTAGGAGGCTGCGAAAATTCGACAAGGACATCGAGATCGCTTCCAGAGGTAGCTTTTCCTTTACTGTAAGACCCGAAGATTCCTAAAGTTTTAATAGAGTATTCTTTCTCTAATCGTTGTCGGTGTTTTTCCATCAACTGTTTTAATGTTTTGATAGATTTCATAGCTCTCCTTGTGTTATTTGCGAATCAGAAACTCACCTGCGGCACCTGTTTGGCACCTTCGGCGGCTTTGAAATATGCGGCTTCTTCTTTTAAGCCGGCACTCGAGGCGAAAAATTTTCCGAATAATGACCGGCGGAAACTATTGAACTGCTGCACCGCTTCGTTGTAGCGCATCCGCTCGACGGCGATCCGGTTTTCGGTCCCTTCGAGTTGGCTTTGTAAGGCTAAAAAATTTTCGTTGGATTTTAATTGTGGATAGTTCTCTGAAACCAATAATAATCGCGATAAGGCACCGGTTAACTGATTCGCCGTATCAATTTTTTCGTTGATCGTTTTGGCCTCGCCCCATTGGCTGCGCAGGCGTGTGACTTCGGTTAAAATGGATTTTTCCTGGGCGGCGAAACCTTTGACGGTGTTAACCAGATTGGGGATTAGATCGTTACGCCGCTGCAATTGGTTTTCCACCTGCGCCCAGCTGGATTTGACCTGTTCATCGAGCGCGATTGCGGTGTCGTAGCCTCGACGGTACCAGCCGAAGGCGATTAGTCCTACGATAACGAGGGCACCTAATACCACTAATAATTTTTTCATGAGAAAACTCCTTTCAATTTTGAAAATAATTTCTGGAAATATATTTTTTGTCCGCGGGGGCAGCCCATTTTGCCCTCGGATGAATTTGAAAGCAAAATGGGCTGCCCCCGCGCGTGATTTCTTTTAAGAATTTCAAAATTTCACCAACTTCCACTGGCTCCTCCTCCACCGCTCGATCCGCCGCCGAATCCGCCAAATCCACCGCCGAATCCGCCTCCACCCAAACCACCTGAGTATCCTCCGCCAGAATACCAATATCCTCCTCCTCGCCGATACATTAAAGGATATATTCGTCCAAAAAGAAGGAAAAAAATAAAAAGAGTAAATAACAATCCCGATGGCCATCCGCTTGAATCACTCGGATTCGAATCAAAACTCTGCTCCTCCTGCCCGGTGATTTGCACATTATATTCTTTCCCCACCAGCCCGACGATCGCCTGCACGCCGGAGGTGATTCCTTTCGAATACTCTCCCGACTTAAACGCCGGCACAACCAGATTATTAATGATCTTGTGGCAAAGGACATCCGGAACCGCACCTTCTAAGCCGTAACCGGTTTCAATCCGCACCCGTCGATCCTTATGCGCAATCAAAAACAAAATTCCATTATCTTTTCCCTTTTGACCAATCCCCCATTTTTGAAAAAGTTTAACGGCGTAGCCTTCGATTGTTTCCGGCTGTGTGGTTAAAATCGTCACGACCGCTACCTGCGCGGTTGTCTTTTGTTCTAATTCTTCCAAAAGACGACTCATCTTCGCTTTATCCGATGGGTCGATGAGGTCCGCATAATCATTGACATATCCTTGCGATTGAACCGGATATCTTGGTTCCGTTGCCCCAACGTCGTGGCCCAAAATCAAGAAATACCCGAGGAGAAATGCCGGGACAAAAAATTTCAATCGTTTCATCATATTCAGATCCGATCCACTAGAGCAGCCAATTTCCCCAATTCTTTTAAATATTCTCCGACAAAAAAATCCATTTTGTGCCGCAGGATTCGCTCTTCTTGCGTTGTGTGACGATAGATCGCTTTCAAAATATTGGAATCTAGTTGAAACTCCTCACAAAGCTCCTCAAGGATTTTATGCTTACTTAACGGCGGTGTCTTTTTTTTAAGCCGGATTAACGTTCTAAAAACAGGAATCAGAGCGTTTAAAGAATCCTTCAAAAGCGCCTCCATCCTTTTATGATCAAGCCCCACCTCTAAATAGGCCTGACGAATTCTGATCAGCTTTCCCTGGATTTGCTGCTCACAAAAAAGCCGTAAATGCTGCAAAGGGATCTCTAAAGAAGAAAAAATATCTTCCCCATAAATCACCACATGGTTCTCTTTCATCTCTAAAAATTCAATCGGGAAAATATCCATCGTCGAGCGAATATGGTCTTTGGTTAAAAATAATGGGGCGGTCATCCGTTGTTTCATCCCCTTTAAGATGGTCGATAAACTACTGTGTAGTTGCGCAAATTCCAGACGCTTAAAAACAAACGCAGAATTGATATCCGAAATTTTAGGAAGGTAATTGACTCCGGCTGCGGAACCATAAATAAAAATCGAAATAATATTTTCTGTATGGATCGCCAGCAATCCTTCCATAAAGGGAAGAATTCTTTTTTTTACTTCGATGGGTAACTTATCCAAACCAATTAACTCTGCCATGAATCTTCCCCTCCTTGATCCTCTACCACGAGGATCGACACGGAAAACTTTTCATTAAATTTTACGAAAACTTTTGCTAGATTGATCCCGCTGTTTTGCCTTATCTGCCCTCGCGACAAACAGAGGCAGGTTAAGGCAAAACAATACGTGGGGGTTATTGTATCGAAGAGTTTTTCTGATGTCTATTAGATATTTACAAAATCCCAGATGAAAAAAGATCATCACACCTTTAGATGATTTTTTTACTTGTATTGAATGTACGGATTTTGGATAGCGCTAAAATAACCGCTGGGAAGAATAGCCTTAATGCTTGAGAATAAAATATACCCTTCCGTACCTTTTGTTCTTAAATTGGAGTTGCTTACGATCAGAAATGTCTCGCCGCTGATTTCTTTTGTTCCCAATATCTTAATCCCTTTGATGACTTCATATTCAAAATAAACATCATAACGATCGTCGTCGTTAAAATCGATATCGCCCATCCCCTCTTTTGCTGCGCCATACCCCCAAGCCGGATACAGCCCGGCGCACGCTGTGAACCACAAAAAAGTTACGATAAAGATATATGACATTTTTTTTGTTTCGGTTTTATTTCCTTCAGTCATCATCTCCTCCTAATCTTAAACCCAAGAATTGCAATTGAATCACAATTGCGCCCTAAAACCATAACGGTTCAGAATTGCGTTTTCATCTTTCCTTCTCATACCACCCGAATGCCTGTGCGCTGATAAGTTTGCCCACTTTCCCCGAGGATGGTTCCAAAATCAAAATCCCTAAAGAACTATGCGTTACCACGACATACTGCTCACCCTCAATCCAGCGCAGATGAAACAACGGAAATGGTGTCCTTACGATCCGAAACAATCTTTTGGGTTTTCCTTGCAGATCTTGAAAATAAAGATATTTTTCTGGTCTCATCATCCATAGCTTCCGTCCCTGTTTTGAACCCCAGGAGATATTGGTTTGTCCACGACGATCAGAGGCATTGCTGGAAATGTAAAGATCAAGTCCTCGAGATTGAAAATCTTTTACGCTAAAATTTTTTTTCCTCGATTCAAAGGTCCTGATAAATTGTGGAGGATCACCGGCTAAAGAGAGTTGATAGAATTTCCAGCGATAAATTTCGCTACGGGTCTTAGTTTTCTTCTCTTTAGTATAACCATACAGATATTCCCCTTTTTTATCCCAGAAAAAAGCTTCCAGGGGCCGCACCGGGATATTGATGAGTAAATTCTCTTTACTCTCGATATTATAAACATAAACATGGTCCTGAGAAGCGATGTCCGACCAGCGATAACTCTCGAAACAAAATTTTCGACCATCCGAAAACCACTGCACCCCGCGTATAAGCCCGCGCGCAACATCTGCTTTGACCAAACTTCCTAAACTATAGATCAGATCGATTTGATCATTCTTTCGATCATATAAAAGAATCTCTCCTTTGGTGACAATAACCAGATAGTTCCCATCGGGAGAGAAAATAAATTCTTGAATGGGGGAGATGGCAGTATAAAAAATTTTAAGATCGCTGCCGTCGATGTTGATCTTTCCGAATCTTTTACCAGAAAGAAAATAAATGGGAAATTTACTTCTTACCCAGCGTGTATCCGGGCTAAGACGGTCCTGCAAGTCATTATGCATTTGTCGTTGAAATTCGCCCCAGGCGATATAGCCGGTTATGAAAAGCATGAATGAAATTCCCGCAGTGACAACTAGCAGAAGGAAATGTTTAAATAATTTAGTCAACCTTTTCCACATAATCTAAATCAACATTCCGTCTTATCATTCAGATTAATAAATGGATAATGTTCCAGCGGATCCTTCCATGAAACAGGTTTATCATTCAACCATGCAAAATGTGCTTTTAAATTCTCCAAATATTCTTCGAGGTTTAATCCCATATAAACTGGATAAAGTACCATTACCGACCGAAGATGTTCGTATCCTTGCGTATAAAGAATTTTTACTCCACGAATCTTTCGTGAATGCCATTTCAAAAAGGCAGCGCAGATCTTAATTAAACCCTGCAAGAAGTCGCGTAGAGGATGTTGGGCCGGGGTGATCTGCCAAAGGCTTTCAAAAGCTTCGTGAGCTTCCCAGCAAAAGGCATAGTTGTACAGATCCACACCGAAAAGATAGCGCTCGTTAGTCTGCCAGTTTTGATTTTTTAAGGGACCGGGAATCTCAATATATTTTTTGTAGGAATGCCCTTGTGGATCGTCGATGGGATGAGGATTTTCACCGGGAATAAAACGATAAGCTGGGAAAGGAATCTGCGTGTAGCGTGGCCGAACATTATGATCATCATTATTTTTCCTCACGGAATTGGGCGTCTTCGACATCATCATTGGGCGTTGACCAAGGAGGTGTTTTGTTTTTTTGTTTAGGACGAAATATTTTAGAATTTTTCTTACCGAACCAAACGCCAAACAGCGCTTCCACGACCATCAACAGTATACTCATGACAGTAAAGATCACCAAAAAAAGAATCGCATAACGCACGAAAGGTACAAAAAATAAAAGCACAAAAAAAATAAGCCACCAGGACATAATTTAGAAAGGGATATAAAATTTACAATCTACTGCTTCATCTTCAATTCCGTCCCATCTTTAGGACAGTATTGTGTATCTGCGGGGTAGGTAGCCCCGCATACCGGACAAAATTTCTTGTCCATCTTCTCTCCCACGAGCATGCCGCCCACTGCACCGGTCGCAGCACCGATGGCGGCCCCGGTACCACCGTGTCCGGATTGATGGCCGATGATTCCACCCAATACTGCGCCGGAAGCACCACCGATGGCGGCCCCTTTTTCCGTTGTGGTGCAACCCATGAGCAAAAAAGTCATCGTTAAGAATATGAATGTTTTTTCCATTGTCCCCATCCTTTCTCTTAATTTTTTGATTCTTTATTATGCGGGGGCGGTTTGGCTCGCCGCGGCTTTCTTGCCATCGAGCCAAACCGCCCGCGATCCATTCCTCCCTACCAACATGTTTTCCTACAATTTTCTGGATTATTAGGACTTTCGCGGTTACCCGTAGAGCGAACTTAGAACCCAGCCCCGCCTTCCTTATACTAGAAATGGCGGGACGGGTTCTCGTGAGCGAACGGGCAAC
>Ga0209515_10000274_pt1 | contig 98428 bp, 119 predicted proteins | sample Subgroupgradi54m_FD_187454 | JGI IMG/M metagenome (GOLD analysis project Ga0209515, IMG submission 187454) | Subsurface groundwater microbial communities from S. Glens Falls, New York, USA - GMW60B uncontaminated upgradient, 5.4 m (SPAdes)... ... | reverse complement strand
AGTGCGCGTGGGGGTCGGTGGCGGGGGGACAGCCGCTTTAGCATCGGGCGTTGCTGGCGCCGGTTGGGGCGGAGCGGGGGCCTCGAAGAGTGCGCGGCCCTTTGCCGTGACTTTAACTTTGTCTCCCGAGCCCTTTTCCAGAAACTTCTGCCCGAGCCAGGAAACAACCAGCGCCTCGACTTCGATGGGGTCCACGTGGCCAAGCCCCATCTCGGCGATAACTTTCGCCGCAAGACCTTTGGTCTCACACCCGCTACCGTCAGAGAAGTCGCTCACAATCGAGAGTGCGATTCCCACCTCCGCTTCGCCAAACTCCGGAAGTGAGACGAACGGCAGGGCATCATCATGGCGGGTTTCGCCATTTGTCTCCGACTTCGCAGGTTCTTTTTTCGGGTCAAAGAATCGCTCACCATTCATGGCGGCTGTCAGGCTTGCGTGTAGAACTTGCGGCCGTATCCCGTCAAGTGATTGCAAGTACCCGGAGTATCGGTAGTCTGACCCTTTTGCTTGCACCAAGATTTCAACCGACGATGTAGTGGGGTTCTTGAGTCGAACGCCATCAGTCGGGAACCCGCTCGCCGTGGCGTTTCCTGTGACGTTGAGGCTGAACGAGCCGAAGAGTCCGGCTCGAGCCAGAAGCGCTTCCACAAAAACTCCGACGTTTCTATGGACACGGTGAGCCTGGTTGGCATAGCCAATCAGAGTTAAGGTTGGGGTTGCGGAGGTTTGGGTTGGTTTGAGGGCAGTTTGGGTTTGCATTTTTTTGCAAGGAACATTGTTTGGGAAAACAGCCGACATGGCCGTTTCGGAAAGTTTTAGTGGGATTACGTAGTTCCCGCTAACACTTTTCGATAGTTTTCCGTACCGGCTTTCTATATATCATTTTTAAAACTCCCTGTCAACTGTGAAAATGTGGATAAAACAGTCGTAATTCGGCTATAATTAAGGCTACTTTAATAAATTCCGCTCGTCCTATCCCCCCAGCAAGCTGACGGGGTATTCGGCGAGCGGCATTTATTTTGAAAACCTCTCGGTTTTCAACGCTCGCTCGCGGACTCGCTCGCTCTCTTCCTCCGCGGGGAAACCCCCGTTTCCCCGACCCCCTTCCCTCACCCCGCATTCATCCCCGTCCGCCGCGGCGGACGGGGAATTCTGCGGTTTGATGAAAGAACACCTTAAAAAAATATTGGCGGTAAATCCGATTATGAAAAAATACCCCAACTGATGTTGGGGTAGGAACTAACTATTTTTTCCTGAAATAACGCGAACAAAGTCGTGGATAGTGTGAGTTAGACACGTATCAGATTTGCACGCGGACAGGACTCCTTCCAAAGGCGGTTCCCACTTGGGTCCGAAGTTGGCCGTTTTGGTTTTTTGGCACTGACGGCACCGCAGTAGAACCGCCTGCGTCACTTTTGAATCGGCTTTCTTTGGCCGGTGCCTGGCGCACAAGAGTGTACCAGACGTAGCGGCTCCGACCGATATTTTTGTTCGCATGTAAAGACCTTTCGCTGTTTTCAAATCACGTCACCGTCTATTCTGTTTTTGAGAAACGGAGCGAAGAATGTTCGGTCGTCGGTGGAAAGCGGTCTAACGCTGGCAAGGTGCGAAACAAGTTTCAGAGAGCGGGCTTTCACATGTTTTCGAGTCATGTTTTTCTCGCTCTGGTTTTTCAGACCCTTTTATGGTTTTTCTCCACCTACCGTTACGGTTACCTTGTACATTCTTTGTTCGTTCATGTCCGTCCTTTCTTTTCTTCTTTGACTCTATCATATTCAACTTGTAACCGCTATTGCCGGTGATAAGTGTGCTATATTTTATGCATGAGTGAAGTTGCCGTTTTTGGCGGAGGATGTTTTTGGTGTACGGAAGCGGTATTTAAAATGCTTCGCGGGGTAACCAGCGTGCTCCCCGGGTATGCCGGGGGGACGACCAAAAATCCGACGTATGAACAGGTGAGTAGCGGACGGACGGGGCATGCCGAATCAGTACAGATAACCTATAACTCACAACTGATAACATACAAAGACTTACTGACGGTATTTTTCGGAAGCCACGACCCGACGACCCGCAACCGGCAGGGGAATGATGCCGGAACGGAGTATCGTTCAGCGATTTTTTACACGACGCTTGAGCAGAAAAAGATGGCTGAGGAATTTATCAAAGAGATCAACGACTCAAACGAACACGGCGCGCCCGTCGTGACAGAACTCGTGCCGCTTGATGTTTTTTACGAAGCGGAAAATTATCACCGCGACTATTTCGCCACACATCTCGGTAACCCCTACTGCGAAGTTGTCATCAATCCCAAACTCGAGAAAGTTCAGAAGATGTTCGCTGACCTTCTAAAATCACCGGAATATACGAATTGATCCAATGGAACTATCTACTCCTATACTTATAACTTATCCCTAGGGATAAGTTATAAGTATAGGGGCGTAGACTTTTTTAGTTAGTATAGATAAAATAAAATCAAATGAACACCGAAAAAGAGATGCCAAAAAGTGATGAAGAGTGGAAGAAGAAACTCACACCGGAGGAGTACCGGGTGTTGCGGGGAAAGGGAACCGAAGCACCGTTTAGCGGGAAATTGTTGCACGAGAAGAAAGACGGAACATATAACTGCGCCGCATGTGGCCAAGCGCTTTTCAACTCGGATGCCAAGTTTGATTCCGGCACCGGCTGGCCATCCTTTGACCAGGCCATTTCCGGCTCCGTTCGTGAAATTCCCGATAATGAATACGGCATGCGCCGTACCGAAATCGTTTGTTCCCGTTGCGGCTCGCACCTCGGTCACGTTTTTGACGATGGCCCAACTGAAACAGGGAAGCGGTATTGTTTGAACTCGGTGTGTTTGGATTTGGAGGTGAAAGATGGGGGAAAGATTTAGGTTAAATTGGAAATTTCAGGATTCGCGTGGTATCGTACTAACTATGAAAAAACTCATTGTCTCAACGTTGCTTCTTGTCGGCCTTTTGTCTTTTTCCGCTTCCGCTGAAGCAAGGATGACGAGCGTGAGAGGCTATTACAAACCCTCAACTGGTGCCTATGTCATGCCCCACTACAAGACCACGCCGAATAGAACGAAGCTGGATAATTTCTCCACGAAAGGAAACTACAACCCCTACACTGGCAAAAGTGGAACGGTGAATCTGTATAGGTAGTAAATCTATGGAAAAAAAGCAAATTAAACATTGGCTGAAGGAGAACCGGTTTAAATCAGTAATTGCTCTGGGTGTAATTGCGATCAGTATATCTACTTTTTATTACTTTGTGATATTAATTCCCCAAAATGAAGCTAAAATCGCAGAGCAAGCGAAACTCGATTTAGTTGAGAAAGAAAAGCTAAAAGCTCAAAAATCTGCTCAAGAAGAACTGAATGGAAAAATAAAATTACTGGAAGAATATAAAAATCAGGAGGAAATGAAAGCAAAACAACAAAAATCACAAGTAGATTCGTTACAAAAACAGGTTACTGATTTAAAAAATAGGCCTCCTGAGTCAAAAATAATCAATATTGGCGGCGAAACTATAGATAGCGTCTCAGAGATTGTAAAAAAATGGGGTAAGAGAGTGGCATATGTTGAGTGCATTCAGTTTTATGGTAATTACACGGTAACTGGCTCCGCAACCCTTTTAGGTGGCTCTAGAATAATTGCTATAACAAACAAGCATGTGATTACTGATGAAAACGGCTATTCTCTAAAAACATGTACTATTTTAGTAAACAACGAAAAAGTTTATACTGTAACAAATAGCGCAGAAAACCCAAAATTTTTTGGGGACCCTGATTTAGATAAGGCCGATATTGAATTACCAAAAGATGAATATTTAGATTCTTTAACAGCAATGCCACTAAATAACTGCGTAGATGTAGCGGGAAAAGCTTATAATGTTGAAATAGGGGATAAAATTATAGTGTTAGGGTACCCTGCAATAGGTTCTAAAAATGGTCTCACAGTAACCGATGGAATTGTGTCTGGTATAGATGATACATACTACATCACCTCTGCAAAAATAGACCGCGGAAATTCTGGAGGAGCTGCGCTACGAGTTAAAGACGGTTGTTATCTTGGGTTGCCGACATCATCTGTTGTGGGCTCAATAGAAAGTCTTGGCCGAATTTTAAAAGCAAGATTATTTGTACGATGATTGATTTTTTGACTCTTATCAAAATATGAGGAAATGGTGATAGCCACCATTTTTCCTAATCACGCTATGAATATTGAAGAAAAAAGAAAAATTGCATTTAGGATGTGGAACTGCGGAGCGCAACCTGTTAAGTTTGTGCGTGATTATTTACGGGATGATATTGATAATTTCGGAGATAGCAGTATGGATGAAGCACGTTTAAGAACGCATTATATTCTGGTATCTTTTGGGTTTGAAATGATACTAAAATCTAGAATAGTAATACTATCTACTGCTCAAGATAAAAATAAATTGAATAAGGAACTTCAAAATATCGGCCATGATTTTGTAAAAATTTCAGATGTCCTTGGAAGTGAACTTAAAAATATAGGAATAAAGAGAATTGAGTTAAAAACAGGTAAGTGTAATAACCCGAAAAATCTAAAAGATGAGTTTCGCTATTTTAGTATTGAAACCACGGGTGGTACAAGGATTTGTATAGAGCATTTTACTGATATCAGGTACGGCTGTGGTTGTATAGAAGGAGGTATGCGTATTGTAGACGAGGAGGAACATAAAAAAATTCTAGAGTATACAACGGCCATACTCGAGATATTGGAAAAAGTAAAAACAGCTAACGACCATATTCAGTAAAAGCATATCTTTACGCAATTTTTTCCAGAGTGAAAAATGTTGAGAGCGTAGCAAGGCGAGACCTTGATATTTTTATGTCTAGGTGTTTTGTCAGCCCGACTGAATTTCTTCGTTGAACACGCGGGTGATTCGACGAAGGGTGCAAACGTCGGCGGGGTTATTCTATAATGTTAGCTTTTCTAACGTATAATGAAAGGATGCGGAAGTTTTTCCTGTCTTTCTTCAAAATTAAGAATAACTATGCTATAGCATTATTATTCTTAATTTTGCTTTTTCCGCTCGGCGCGGCGGCAATCACCGCCCCGAGGGCGTAGCAAGGCCAGACCTTGATATTTTTATGTCTAGGCGCTTTGTCAGCCCGACTGAATTTCTTTGTTGAACGCAGGGTCAATTCGATGAAGGGTCCAAACGTGGGTGGCCGTATGGCGGGTACTTGCTTTTTTATAATAACTCATGCTATAGTATCGGTACTAAACGTGAAAGGCATCCTATATGGGTGCCTTTCGTTTTATCTATTATTTTTCACTCATCTTTAAGATTTCGCGCAAGTATTCAAAATCTCTGAAGTTACTACCCGCAAATTGTTTTATCTCTTTTGCCGTCCTCGGACCTCTGCCAAGGACAATCATTTCTTTTCCTACTTCCTTGAGATATTTGAGTACGGGCAAGAAGTCGCCGTCTCCAGAAAGCACAATAGCTCGGTCAAAGTTTTCTTTTTCTTTCATTAAGTGAAATGCCATATCAACATCGCAGTTGGCTTTGCGTTTCGTTGTGCCGTCCTCTTGGTTATAGAGCTTTACCGGTTTTAGGAAAAGTCGGTAGCCGAATTGTAAGAGCTTCAAATAAAAACGAACCCTTTGCAGGTGTCGCCCCAAAAGTAATATCTCCGCCTCGTTCAATTCTTTTTCTTTCTTTTCAATCAACCCGAGCAGGTAGCTCTCTAGTTGTGCAATGGGAACCGTATCATCTTTTTGGTAATCGTACTTGAAATTGTGTATTTCAACACCGCCGAAATACAAAGTATGCTTTGCGTCATATTTTTCTTGCAAGTACGAGAGGAGCTTTTTGTAGTCAATCTTCCAACCGAGACTTTTTTCTCCGCCGTAAAAGAGGTTGGAAGCATCTATAAAAACAAAAGTCTTCATAGGGAGCATTATATCAACTTGCGCGGTCTAAGCGTAGCAAGGCGAGGCCTTTGTATTTACTGTTTTGCAAGATTTGTGACGTATAATAGAAGGATGCGGAAGTTTTTCTTGCTTTTCTTAAAAATTAAGAATAATAATGCTATAGCATTATTATTCTTAATTTTGCTTTTTCCGCTCGGCGCGGCGGCAATCACCGCGCCGAGTGTCACGATTTTTCCGGATACGGTTATTCAAGGTGAGCCGATGAGGGTGACCGTGGAAAGTGTTTCTAGCGCGGTGGCGGTCAAAAAAATTTCGTTCGACGGGAAGGCCGTCCCAATTTTTTCTTACCAAGGGAAGCCGACCGCGTTTATCGGTATTGACCTCAATAAGAACCCGACCGACTACAAGGTGGTTGTAACGCTTACTGACGGAACCAAATTTGAAAAAACCATTTTGGTAGGCGATCGGGAAAAAATCAAAGTGCGGTTCGACATCCCGGAGAAGCTTGGTGGCAACACGTCGGTGGCGGCAGGGAAACTGCTCCGCATGCTTGGTACGGAAAACCGGTCAATTTATTCCGTCCGCACCATTCCAAAGCAGCTCTGGACCAATGACTTCCGTTTTCCGATACTAAATCCCCTTGTCACCGACCCGTATGGTTACTCTCGTCAGACAGTCGGCCACTCCTTACCTCACAAGGGCACCGATTTTCGAGCCAAAGAGGGGACTGTTGTGCTTGCGATGAACCGCGGCATCATTCGGCTGGCCCGAACCTACCGCGTGTACGGAAAAACGCTCATCATCGACCACGGCCTCGGACTTTTCACACTCTACATGCATCTTTCAAAAATAAACGTGAACGAAGGCGAGCTCGTGAAGCAAGGGCAAGTCGTCGGTCTTTCCGGTTCGACCGGCTACGTGTTGAGCTCCCATCTTCATGTGAGCGTCTGGCTCGACAAGGTTTCGGTTGACCCGGTGAGGTTTTTGGAGCTGTTTTGAGTTTTTCTCTCGATTTCAAATTTTCCTCTTGATTTCAAAAAAGTTTTTACCAGAGTTTTTACCCGAAAGGCAAATTACAATATAGTTAACGGCCGTTAATTATATTGTAATTAAAATTAAAGAGACGTTACTTGTTACCCATGCAACTTGCTTTTTGGGAAGCGGATAGGATAGAGTGACTCCGGATAACGGAAAGGACTTTCTAATGAATAAGATTACAGTCGGAGCTGTTTGGCGTACGCTGATAAAGGGTACGAATGGAATATGGGCAAAGGACGGGGAGTTGGTCCGAGTGGACGAACGTGGTTTTGAAAGAGACCGGAAGTGGGTCATAGTGAACGAACATGGTATGTTTGTCGCTCAGAGGAAAGGTTCGACCACGTTGCCAATTGTGGGGAGAGTCGGGTTACCATCCTCGCTTGGTGCCGGAGTGGAGATACTCTCCATGTGCCAAATCGCGGCGCGGATTGAAGGAGAAGAAATGCTTATTACCGCGCCGGGTATGAAAGACTGCCGGCTTCCGCTTGAACGGGCGGTTTCGCCGATAGTGACCGTGCAAGTCTGGAATAACGCTTCGCTTACGGGCGTGGATGAGGGCAAGGAGGTGTCGGCGTGGCTCTCGGAGTTTCTTTCACGGGAGAAGCCGGGGACATATCGTCTGGTCCGGATGACGAACGATTGTAGGCGGCCGAGCAAGAGGGGGGAGGCGATTATCGGATTCCACGATAGCCATTCATTTATGATGATGTCGGACAAGACGTTGGGGGAACTCAACGGAAGACTGTTTGGCAGCGGAGCTTTTGTTGTTCAGGCGGACCGGTTTCGTCCCAACATCTGGTTTCGCGATTGCGATGCTCACGCCGAGGACTTTCTCGACCATATCCGTATCGGGGATGTCGAGTTTCGGGGAGGAAAATTATGCGACCGGTGTCTAGTCACCTGCACGGACCAGAAGACTGCGGTACGGGGCAGCGAACCGTTGGCGACGCTTGCAACCTATCGGAGAGGAAGAAACTTTGCAAAACTTCGTGGTTATGAAAATGCCGAAGCTCTTGGTCTCGCGGCCAAACCCAACGCGGTTTTCCTTGGTAGGTACTTTGACCATCTCAATACCGGAATAATCCGCATCGGGGATAGGGTAGAAGTGCTTCAAGATTGAAGTTCCTATATTTTCCAAGGCGGTTCTCGCACGAGACCGCTCTTTCTTTATCCACTTTCCACCCTCCCGCAGGTCAATTAAATATTGTATAATAACAAGTGAGCATTAAAAGGCTCGGTCGCCATTTTAACAAGAGCGAAAGCTCTAAAAATTTTTATATGAAAGGACTACATATGATTACCTTCATCCTCCTTGTCGTCGGAGGTTTGAACTGGGGCCTGACGGCAGTTGGTTATAACGTTGTCGAGATGCTTCTCGGTAGCTGGCCCGCGGTGGTGCAGTTGGTCTATATCCTCGTCGGTTTGTCGGCAGTCGTGGAGCTTGTTACTCACAAGAAGGACTGCAAGGCGTGCGGTTCAATGTGAGTTTTGGATACGCTATTTTCAAAACCGTCTCTCCCCGCAAGTCAGGGAGGGACGGTTTTGTCTACGCGCTACTGTGCTTTGGCGGGGAAAAGTTGATACAATAGGAGCATTATCACTTTTAGATAAAAAGTATGAATGAATCTAGCTTCGCTCCAGTTCCGCCGGAAAAACCAACAGAAAAGAAAAAATCCAGTTTTTTAAAAAGAGCTAAAATCGCTCTCGGAATAGGTGCGGCGGTTGTGGCCACCGGTATTGTCCATCACGAGCTTACTAAGGAACCCGAGTCCGGTCTTGACCCCGACACCCTTGCCGACTTGCGTCGAAGGGACGAAGCGGAAGCGCGTATGTCTGCTTCGGAGTCACAAACAATACCTCCATCTTCTGAACAAGTTGGTCCTGAAGAGAAAAATTTGTTAGAGGGTTTGAAGTCTCTTGCGGTAGCGGTTTCCGATGCGCAACGGGAATTTGATAAGGGTTTCAATTCCAAGGCAGAGGCCGAAGATTTTTGTAAAAGGATACTGAACGGGCTCGCGGTTTCCGCCAGTGCTTTAATGGAGTCTTTTACGTTGGACGATAAAGTGTTTGAGCCGAAAGTATCCGGCAAAAATATGCCGCAAGAGTGGCTTCGTTTGATGAACCTAATGGGATTTCTGGAAAAAATGTATGCCGCAATATATACACGGTACGGTCTTGATACGGCATCGCACACCACCTTAAATGGAATGACGAAGCGTATGTTGTTTCGTGAAATCAAACCTTACGATACGATTCCCGAAAATCCTGAAAAATAATTCCAGTGAACAGCATTGAAGTAAAAAATCTCACCAAAAAGTTTGGCGACTTTACGGCCGTGAAGGATATTTCTTTTGCCGTTGCCGCGGGGGAGATTTTTGCGTTCCTTGGGCCGAACGGCGCGGGGAAGTCCACCACGATTAAAATGTTGACAACCTTGCTCCACCCAACCACCGGAGAAATAAAAATCAACAGCCACAATCCTGTCACGGAACCCGATGCTGTGCGCCACTCGTTCGGCATCGTGTTTCAGGACCCGTCGCTTGATGATGAATTGACTGCTTGGGAAAACATGGAATTTCACGGCGTGCTTTACGACATGCCGCGCGCGCTCCGGCGCGCGCGGATTTCGGAGCTCCTGGCTTTTGTTGATTTGACCGACCGCAAGGACAGCTTAATCAAAGAATTTTCCGGTGGCATGAAGCGGCGGCTTGAAATCGCGCGGGGTCTCATGCACCATCCGAAAATTATTTTCCTCGACGAACCGACCCTCGGGCTTGACCCGCAGACTCGCAATCACATGTGGACTTACTTGCAGGAGTTGAATAAAAAAGAGGGTATCACGGTGTTTTTCACTACGCACTACATGGAGGAAGCCGACAGGGTGGCGCAAAGAATTGCGGTTATTGACCACGGCACCATTGTCGCCTCCGGCACATCGGCGGAACTTAAGGCGCGAACCGGCAAGACGACTCTCGAAGACGCTTTTCTCGCGCTCACCGGCCACGTAATTCGCGATGAGGGAGCGTCGGCGGCGGAGGGCATGCGAAATATGCGGCAGATGTGGCGCGGCAAAGCGAAATAAAATAGAAAATAGTAAATATAAAATAGTGAAGATGAAAACAATGGAAAATTTATTTACTATTTAATTTTTGATATTTAATATGAATACGATTTACATATTATGGCTCCGACAACTCAAACGCTACTTTCGTTCGCGGGCGCGAATGATTGGTTCGCTTGGCCAGCCGATTTTGTTTTTGGTGGCGCTCGGTTTCGGACTCGGCCCCATTTACACCAAGGCGGGCGGGGGCAATTACATCCAATTTCTGGCGCCCGGCATCATCGGCATGAGCATTCTTTTTACGGCCATGTTCAGCGGTATTGGGGTGATTTGGGACAGGCAGTTCGGCTTCCTCAAAGAAACCTTGGTGGCACCCGTGTCGCGCTTCACCATCATGTTCGGTCGCACCTTGGGCGGGGCTACGGAGGCCATGCTCCAGGGCCTGGTGGTGTTTATCATTGCCTTCGCCATCGGTTTCCGGCCCGTGTCGTGGCTGACCTTCCCGCTCGCGTTTGTGTTTATGTTTCTCATTGCCGTTCTCTTTACCGCGTTCGGCACGGCACTTGCTTCTAAGCTGGAAGATATGCAAGGTTTCCAGCTCATTATGAACTTCGTCATTATGCCGATTTTCTTTCTTTCGGGCGCGCTGTTTCCGATTGAGGGCACGTCAACAATTTTGAGCACCATCGCTTCGCTTAATCCGCTTTCGTACGGCATTGACGGTTTGCGCGGCGTTTTTGTGGGAGCGCAATTTTCGCATTTTGGATTAGCCCTTGACTTGGGAGTTCTTTTTTTTGTTACGCTGGTGTTTCTTGCCCTCGGAAGCTATTTATTCTCGAAGATCCAGATTTAGTGTATGCGATGCGCCTTTTGTGAAATCCCGGCGGTGAAGAAGCGGACGATTGTAGGAAACAAACTTGCGTTCGCTTTTTTGACGAACATCCCGATTACGCCGGGGCATATTTTGATTTCTCCTCTGCGCTGTGTCGGGACATTTGACGAAATGACGGCGAAAGAGAAAGCGGCGGTTTTCGAATTGCGCGACAAACTTATTCCCGTTCTTAAAAAAGTGTTTGGAGCGGAAGGTTTTCACTTCGCGTGGAATGAAGGAAAAGCGGCTTGTCAGAACATTCCTCACTTCCACCTGCACATGGTGCCGCGAAAAAAGGGTGACGAGGGAATCACCGAAGCCGAACCGCGCAAATTCCTCTACCGTCCCGGCAGCCGCGAGGACAGTCCCGAAGCGGAACTCCGAAAAGTGGCGGAGATGATAAAGTTGGGTTTTGGAAAGAAAAAACCACCCAAGTGATTTAGGGTGGTGTGTCAATCGCAAGGACGCTTCAGTTTAGAAGCAGAAGCTCCGGGTTGAGCGCGGCGGGTTCCACCGGCCGCCATCCGAGTTTTCGACCACCGAAGAACGCGAGGACGTTGCCGTAACTTGCCGGTACAATCCAATCTTCTTTCACAAGTTCAAACGTGTCCTCAGGGTCCACCTCGATTCCGAACGCCTGCGCTCCGTTCTCCACAGTGAACGCATAGAATGCCGGAGAATCGAGCTTCCCATGCCTGTCATAGAGGTCAACCGTTAGGGGTCCGAGCGTTGGCGAAACGAACGCTCCCGGACAGCCGCAAATGCACAGCTTGTCTTCCTCTTTGTGTGGAGCAGAGTCCGGTCCTTTGTGGAATTTTCGATATGCCGGTGTGTGCGCGTTAAACATCACAGAGCGCACCGCAAGCATGTCTCTCATTTGTTGCGCCGGAGGCCGAAAATGGCAGACCGGATTAAGGCCTGTTCTGCCGTCACTGGTTTTCCATTCGAGCAAGTCATTTCGGGTGATAACCGCGTGCTGGATGGCCAGCCCGCCGGTAACGTTTGCGGGCATTTCACCCACGATGTCAATCGTTCTTTCGCAAGAGATGTGTTCCAGATTGAACCGCCCACCGGGGAAGTCCTTGTACACAAGCCGCTTGAAGCGACGACCCACGAAATAGTTTTCACGAGCGTAGGTGTCAATGTGGTCTCCCGGCTCCTCGCCGTGGATACACACAATAAATCCGATTTCGAGCGCCCACTGTATCGGCTGGTACATGTCTTTCATGAAAGAACTCCACCCCTCTTTTGAATGTGTTACACCCGCGGGGTAAATTTTCACGGTGCGAACGCCGATATCCCACGCCGTTTGAAGCGTTTCCCACGTCGTATTTGGCATGAGCTTGATACTTACGCTGTGGCGCATTTTCTTTCCGGCGTAACTTGGAGTGAATTGGTCAAGCCAGGCACGATATTCGAAAACATCCACCCCTGTGAGAATTGCTCTCGGCGTCTGCGTGTTTGGTTGCCAGACTTCATGTTGCGCGTACCAGCTTGTGGTAACGACTGCGAGTTTCATCCGAGAGATTGGTTTTTCTTTTTCCGCAACTTTTCCCCGCGGAATGTCACGTGCGTGGCCGTGTGTCAGGCAGAATTTGGTGAATCTCCGGCGGACAGACCGAGAAAGACCCGGACCCTGCAATTCGGGCAGTTGCTTTTTCTTTTTCATAAGCGGAAAAATCCTTTTGGAGTTTGGAGTGTTTTGAGAGAAGCAAATCCTTTTAATTTCGAGGACCTAGTTCTGGAGTCAATCTTAATTCGCAGGGGGAAAATTGCAAGTTTTTGGCTAAAGCCATAGCAATATACGAATCCGCCGCGGTGGACGAATACTACGAATGGCTACGAATAGGAAATAACCACCCCTCGGTTCTTGCAAAATTTTTTAAGGGGTATAGCATTATAGGATTAGTAATAAAATTATTAGCCATTTAGGAATTTTTTATGGAAGACAATAAACCATCGGGCGCTCTTACGTGGATTGTGCTTGTGCTCATCATTATCGGCGGTATTTTCTTTTTTACCCGAAGCGCCAAAGCGCCGGAGGCGACCGGACCGCTTAAGGTCGGTGTTCTCCTCCCCATGACCGGTGACGCGGCGACATATGGTGAGGCGGCGAGGAATATTTATCAGATTGCGGCGGATGAAATAAATAAGGCCGGAGGCGTGAAAGGCCGGCCACTCGAGCTTATAGTCGAGGACAGTAAATGTAACGGCAAGGACGCGGCGAATGCCGCCCAGAAATTGGTGAACGTTGATTACGTACAGATTATTATCGGCGGTTTCTGCAGTGGCGAATCGATGGCCGCGGTGCCGATTGCCGCCGCCGCCAAAGTCGCTCTCTTTTCGGCCGGTTCAAGTAACCCGGGACTGACGGGTATAAGTCCGTTCTTTTTCCGAAATTACCCGAGTGATTCTTCGCAGGGAGCTATTATTGCGGAAGTTTCATACACCGATAAAAATTGGAAGAAAGTGGCCGTTATTCAGGAACAGACCGATTACGCTGGCGGAGTTTTCAAGGCTTTTAGTGAAAAATTTGTCAGTCTCGGGGGCATGATAGCCAAGGAAGAATTCCCGAGCGCCACTACCGATTTCCGTTCTATCCTAAGCAAGCTCAAGACCGCGAATGCCGATGCTCTCTTTATAGATACCCAAACGCCACCGATGACGGCGCGAATTCTCGACCAGCTGGGGCAGCTTAAGTGGAAGCCGGCTTTGATTATAAATGACGCCACGGCTGGAGATACCAAGACCGTTGCCCAGTACGCGGGTCTTCTCGAGGGGGCTCTCACCGCGCAGTTTGGAGTTGACGAACAAAATCCGAAGTTCCAACACATTCTTGAGGCTTACAAAACCAAGTACGGTGGTAACGAGTTGCCATTCCAGAGTTATGGTCAGACGGAGTACGATGCCGTGTACATGGTGCGCGATGCTATCGCCGCTGTCGGTTACGACGGACAGAAAATTGCCGACTGGTCAAGAACCGTGAAAAACTGGGAAGGGGCGTCCGGTAAAATCACCATACTTCCGAGCGGAGACAGGGAAGGCGGCCACCGGCCACAAGTCGTTAAGGCTGGTAAGGTGGAAAATTATTCTCGATAAAAAGGCTGCTGACAGGATTTTCTCAAAAACCCCTCCGCTTTGGGCGGAGGGGTTTTTCTAAAAGTCCTAGTTTCACTTTAGCGATTCGTTGAGAGAAAGGTCTAAAAATGGTAAAGTTTTCTTGTAGCTCTCCGCGCTTTATTCGTAATTTCGTATACTATTCGTAATTCGTATTGCCGTGGAAATTATCCCCCAACTTATCATAAACAGCGTTATCGCGGGTGCCATATACGCGCTTATCGCGCTTGGTTTTAATCTTGTTTTCAGCACGGTAAAGTTTTTTGATATTTCTTACGGCGCGGTGGCGGTAGTCGGCTCGTACGCGGTATTTTATTTTTTCAAAATGTTGGGGTTTCCGCTCTACGTCGCAGTGCCTCTTGGTATCTTGGTCGCGGCTGTTGTTGGTGTTCTGTTTTACATTTTTATTTACAGCCCGCTCCGCCGGAGAAAAGCTTCCAACACCGTTCTTTTAGTCGCTTCCCTCGGAGCATTCACCGCGATGCAGGCTTTGGTCGCTATTCTTTTCTCAAGTCAGTTTCAAACGCTTTCGGATGCCGGTTCGCCGACAAAAGTATTTTTGGTTTTTTCCGGTGCCATTACCGCGACGCAGGTGGTAATTCTCGGAACAGCATTTGTCGTAATGCTTGCGCTTGCGGCTATCCTTAAATTTACACTGTTCGGCAAGGCGGTCAAAGCCGTGGGGGACGACGAAGAGGTTTCCAAAATTGTGGGTATCAATACGTCACTCCTTATCGGCAAAGTTTTCTTTATCGGCTCGGCTCTCGCGGGACTCGCCGGAATTTTAATTGGTTTTGACACGGGACTTGAGCCGACCATGGGTTTGCCACTTCTTCTCAAGGGTGTTATCGCTTCAATCATTGGCGGCATAGGCAATGTGTACGGGGGTGTTGCTGGAGCGTTCCTCTTAGGCTTTATAGAAAACTTTGGGGTTTGGCAGATTTCCGGCGAGTGGAAAGACGCGATTGCGTTCGGGGTTTTGATTGTTTTTCTGATTTTCCGTCCAAACGGAATTTTTCGAAGATAAGAGGAAAATTGTGCTTTGTGTTTTAATTATCCCATGCAATATTTAATTCATCTTGCCATACTCGTGAGCATTTACAGCATTTTGGGGCTGTCGCTCAATCTCGTTGTCGGTTTTACCGGACTGGTGTCCGTGGCTACGGCGGCGTTTTTTGGGGTCGGGGCCTATACAGTGGCCATTCTTATAACCGGTTTTGGTTTTAATTTTTTCGCGGCGCTTTTCGCCGGTATGGTGGTTTCGGGTGTACTTGCGCTCGCCATCGGTGTGGTACTCTCAAAATTCAAAGGTGATTATTACACACTGGCCTCGGTCGGCTTCAACGTAATTCTTGTCGGAGTATTTCTCAATCGGGACAGTCTGACGCGGGGCCCCTTGGGAATTCCGGGAATTTTGCGCCCGACACTTTTTGGTTTTCAGTTTGCCGACAACGGCCATTTTCTTATTCTGGCTCTTGTTTTCGTGGCACTGGTTTTCGGTGCGTGCAATTTTATCGCCCGTTCTTCTTTCGGACGAGTACTCAAGGCTTTGCGGGAAGACGAAAAGGCTATTAGCGTTTTTGGCTATGATATTTTGTACTATAAACTTCTTACCTTCGTGATTTCCGCCGTATTCGCGGGGCTCGCTGGCGCTCTCTATGCCGTCTATATTACCTTTATTGACCCGTCCACCTTTACTGTGTTCGAGTCAATTTATATTTTGGCGATTGTTATTCTTGGCGGTTTAGCCAGTAACCGCGGCGCCGTCCTCGGCGCCGCGGTTCTCGTTCTTTTGCCCGAATTTCTCCGTTTCGTGGGTTTCCCCTCCGAAATCGCCGCTCAAATGCGCGAACTTGTGTATGGTTTGCTTCTGGTCGTGCTCATGTTGTACCGGCCGCGGGGGCTGATGGGGGAATATAAGCTCTAAAAAACACAAAGCACACTAGCAGGAAAGCACAAAACACAAGAACCCAAAAGCCAAACAAAACACAAAGTCAATAAAGCACAAAAGACCAAACAAAAATAAGAAGTTGACGTGAAGATTATCTTAGGATAAACTTACAGCATGAATACAATTATCGGGTTAAAAGAGTTGAGAGAGAATACAGAGCAATATATTATGGCGGCACAGCGCGGCCATTCATTCACCGTGGTGCGGCGTTCCACCCCAATATTTAAGATGATTCCGGTGGATAAGTGGGGGGATGAGGGAACGTGGGAGACCGTTCTGGATTTGACGAAAGGGAAATACAAGAACATGACAGCTGGAGAGTTATTGCAACGCTTTCGCGAAATAGATGCCCGACAAGCTCGAAAAATTCCGAAGAAAGCTCGACGCTAAGCGCCGAGCGGTGTTGGATGACATTCTTGCTCGCATTGCAGCGGGCGATTTTGCTTCGCTGGACGTTACGAAATTGCAGGGTGAGGTGAACCGCTATCGGGTGCGAACAGGAACTATTCGTATCCAGTTCTCATTGGATGTACATCGATGTGCAATTGAAATTGACGTTGATTTTCGGGGCGAGAACACCTATTGATTTGCCCGTGGAACCGGCAGTGAGTCCCAAAGGGATTCAAAAAACATTTTCATCGTTTGCGAGAGTTCTTCGCTTTCAATAATAAGTACAACCCACTCGTGCTGAAGAGAAATCATAGCAATCTTTCGTCCCCAGACGAAAAAGTGGCTGTGATGTTCGTAACTTTCCGGAATAAGACGTACCTGTCGGAGTTCCTGCGGGCCGAGACGCACTCGCTCACGCGCTTTTTCCGAATCGCGCAGGATAACTCGAGTGCGCAATCCTTTTGCCACGCGTTTTTTTACAAAGTTGTAAAAGTCTTTGCCGAGGAGCGAGAAAAGGTCTTCAGCGGAACTGAATGACAGGGCTTCTGTAGTGTTGGTACTGTCCGCATCAGCGATGATTTCATCGAGCACTGAGAGCATGCCCGGTCTTCCGTGGTAAAATCGTACGGTTGGTATAATGTTTGACCGCGCGTATAATTGGCGGAATTCCGGTAAGGCTTTCTCAAGCAGTTCTGCTTTCGTCTTGGCCGCTGCGATGATTTTTTTCGGGTCTTCCGTGCTGAAAAATCTGGTACGCCGTTTGCGAAAGGAAGACACAAACCCTTTTTCTTGAAGAGCATTGAGTATCACTTCCGTGGTAGAGCGGGGAAGCCCCGCCTTTTGGCTGATTTTTAGGATAGAAGACGAGCCAAGTTCAAGGCATGCCAAATACACTTTGGTATGTTTTTCTTTGAGCCCGTACTCCCTTAGGGTTTTTTCTAGATTCATGTTTCGTTAAAATGCCATAATTTATGGCGGCATTTAGTCATGTAAATATAGCTAACAATAAGGATAAAGTCAATCATATAAAAAATATGCCAATTATGTTGGACATTTAGTTCACCTCCTAATATCCTACCCAGTATCGCATTATGAGATAATAAACATCTATGAACCAAAATAAACTGATGATGTGGGGAATTGTAGCGGTGCTTATCATTGGCGGATTGTTTTATTTTTCCGCCGGTAAAAATAGTAGTGGGACGATTAAAATCGGGGCGCTTATTCCGCTTACCGGCAAGTTCGCTAGTTATGGGGAGGATATTAGAAACGGCATGACTCTCGCGCTTGAAGATATTAAGGCAAAGGGAGGAGGAAACTTTGAGTTGGTGTTTGAAGATTCCGCTGCCGACCCGAAAGTGGCGGTGCCGGGGGCGCGCAAACTTATTGATTTGGATAAAGTGCCGGTTGTTATTGCCGGTCCGGGTTCGAGCGGTAATCTCGCGGTTGCGCCCATGATGGAGGAAAGCCACACTATTTTTATGGCGATTTCCGCGACGCCGAAACTAAATGATGCTGGGGAATACATATTCAAAATTAATCCTGATATTGAGCCGGAGGTGGAACGGTCGGTGAAGTTTATGTTTGATAAAGGTTTTCGGAACGTCGGACTTATCTACGATTCTTCGAGCGATACGCAGGTGACTGGCAAGGAGTATTTTGAAAATCGGTTTCGCGAGCTCGGTGGTTCGGTTGTGGACTCGGAGGGGTATGACGCTAAGAGTGTCGCGGATTTTCGTTCAATCTTTGCAAAGATAAAGTCAAAGAAGCCTGACGCCCTGTATTTTCTAGCGGTTGAGAAGGTCGCGGGCCTTGCGGTAAAGCAAGCGCGTGAAATTGGAATCACGAAGCCGATTGTGAGCTGGGCCGCGGCAAACGGCGAGGAGTTTTTCCGGGGTGCCGGCGCTTCGGCCGAGGGTATGATGATTACGGACTATCCCTTTTCCTGTGTGAGTGGTACTCCCGAAGCGATGAATTATTGCCGTCGCTATGAAGAAAAATTCGGTGGCCGACAGCCACAACACTTTGGCGCGGATGCACATGATGTTTTGACTATTTTAAGTTCACTATTTCAGGATGATACGGGAAAGCACATCCAATCATCCGATGGTTTTAAAAAACTGGTAATGGAGAATTTTACGAGTAAACAGTATAAGGGTGTTGGCGGCGAGCTGTCCTTTGATGATAAGGGGAATATCCGCGACAAAGAATTCGTGTTTCGGGTCGCGCGGAGCGGGAAATTTGTTGACGTGCGGTAGAGAAAAACAAACCCCCGCCGCATTTGATGCGGCGGGGGTTTTACGTTAACATTAACTTATGTTCAAGCGGTTTTTGGAGTGGTTAGGACTGAAAGAAAAATTACATCATTCGGAACACGAACCGCCCCTTTTCAAGGAGGGGGAACTCTGGTGGTGTTACCTAGGGGAGAATGTTGGTGCGGAGGTGAATGGAAAAGGTGTACAATTTACTCGACCTGTTCTTATTTTCCGAAAATATGACCGCTATTCGTTTTTTGCAATCCCGCTTACTACAAAAAACAAGAATGGTACTTGGTATTGTTCTTTTACCCATAACGGCAAATTTCAAAATACTCAACTTGCTCAAGGGCGAGTGGTAAGTTCCAAAAGATTGAAAGAGTTGATAGGGAAAATAGATAGTGTTGATTTCAAAAAAGTACGCGAAGCATTTTTAGCTCTCCATTAAAAATAGACCCCCGCCCTTGCGGGCGGGGTCGTGGCGAATGCCAAATATGCTTATAGTTTAGCAAAGTCAAAAAGAATGTCAATACTTCAAACCAAACACCTTTATAAACACTTCGGCGGAGTAGTGGCCGTTGACCATCTTTCACTTTCAATCGAACGCGGGACGGTGACAAGTATTATCGGCCCGAACGGTTCCGGCAAATCAACGCTGGTGCATCTTTTAACTGGCATGATTCCGTTAGATGCCGGAGAAATTGTTATCGGCAGCTCGCTTCTCTTGAGCCGGTTGAAATCCCACGAAGTTCACGACTACGGCATTACCAGAACGTTTCAGGATGTGCGGTTGTTTGAACAGATGAACGTACTCGATAATGTGTTGGTGGTTTTGACCGACCGCACTGTTTTCGGCTCTCTTTTTGAAAAGCACGGCGTGTATCATTTGAATAAGGCGGAAGAGGTTTTGAAGCGCGTCGGTTTGTGGGACAAACACAAGGAGTTGGCTGGAGGACTTTCCTATGGCCAGCGCAAACTTTTGGAAATCGCACGGGTGCTTGCCATGACCCGTTCGACAGGCTCAGGGCAAGGCGCCGATATTATTCTTCTTGACGAGCCGTTTGCTGGTCTGTTTCCCGAAATGCTTAAGGTGGTGGTTTCGGTTATTAAAGAATTGCGTAGTGAGGGCAAGACAATTCTCCTTATTGAACACAACATGGACTTGATTCGGGAGCTTTCCGACCACCTTATCGTCATGGATTCCGGAAAACTTTTGGCGGAAGGGAAACCGGCCGAAGTTTTGGCAAGGAGGGATGTTATTGAAGCATATCTCGGCGAATGATTACATTCGCCGAAAACACAAAACACAGTGTCCAAAAACCAAACAAAACACAAGGGTGAAAACAGGACTACAAGCTCTATCCCTGCCGTTTGTGTTTTGAAGAGTTTGTATAGTTTATCTGGTATTTTGGGTTATTGTGCTTTGTGTTTTTAGCAATAATTTATAAAAGTGGGAATTGGCACAGAACCAAAATATATGAACGACATCTTACTTAAACTTAATAACGTTCATGTACACTACGGCGGAGTGAAAGCACTACAAGGCGCGTGTGTTTCTCTCGATGAAGGGGAAATCGTGGCGCTTATGGGCCCGAACGGGGCGGGGAAGTCAACGATTCTTAAAGCGATTTTCGGGCTCGCGCCGATTGACTCGGGAGAAGTGCTTTGGCATGAGAAAAAAATTGTGCCGGTGCCGCACGAGATAGTGGGACGCGGGATTTCTTTCGTGCCGCAGGGGAGGCGGGTGTTTTCTCATCTTACCGTTTTTGAAAATTTGGAAATCGGGGGATTCACGGTGCCGGACAAAAAGTTGGTAGCGGACCGGATTGCCGAAGTCTTGGAGATTTTCCCCGCGCTTAAGCATAAAATTAAAGCGAAGTCGGGGACGCTTTCCGGCGGTCAACAACAAATGTTAGCTATCGCGCGCGGTCTTATGACCGACCCGAAAGTATTGCTTTTGGACGAACCCTCTCTCGGTCTCGCGCCAAAAATCGTCAAAGAAGTTTTTGAAACAATCAAGCGTATCAATGAACGGCACAAGACTGCGGTGCTTGTCGTCGAACATAACGTCAAATCTTTGTTTGAAATTGTTAATCGCGCGTACGTTTTGGATAAAGGCGCCGTAGTGGCGGAGGGCAAACCGCGCGAGCTTATCGCTTCGGGCATTTTTGAGAAAGTACTTCTCGGGCATGTTGGAAGATAACTAAAAAGCCCCCAAGGTTCGACCTTTCTCCCGATTTAAGGTCGAACCTCGGGGGCTTTTATGCTACGCTATTCTACATGGAACTTCTGCGGGATTTTAAAAAAATCAATAAGAATGACGCGGATCTTGCGGGCGGCAAAGGAGCGTCCTTGGGCGAGATGACGAACGCGGGTATTTCGGTGCCGCCCGGCTTCGTCATTCTTTCGGACGCATTTGAACGATTCATAGAAGAGACCGACCTCAACGTCGAGATTGATTCGATTCTCCACAAAGTTGACCACAAAGAGATTCATACCGTGGACAAGGCGTCCGAAGAAATCCAGGCGCTCATTCTCGAGGCCGAAATGCCGAAAGACATTGAGGTGGAAATCAAAAAGCATTTCAAAAAACTCGGGGCGGAATTCGTGGCGGTACGCTCGAGTGCCACGGCCGAAGACTCCGCCACCGCCGCGTGGGCGGGACAGCTCGATACGTTTCTCAACACGACAGAAAATACTTTGCTCGAAAACGTCAAGCGCTGTTGGGCGTCTCTCTTTACTCCCCGAGCGATTTTTTACCGGTTTGAAAAAGGATTGCACAAAACCAAAATTTCCGTAGCGGTGGTGGTGCAAAAAATGGTTGAATCGGAAGTTTCCGGCATTGCCTTTTCCGTTCACCCCGTTACCGAAGACCGCAATCAACTTATCATTGAAGCGGGATATGGTTTGGGTGAGGCGATTGTGTCGGGTCAGATTACGCCGGACAGCTATGTGGTAGAGAAAAACTCGTCAGATGGTGAGTCTGGCCGAACCACGCGGCGGATTATTGACGTAAATATTTCAACCCAAGAGCGTTCTCTAATTCGCGCGAATAAGAGAATAGATGGAGAACGCAACGAATGGGTGGCTATCTCCTCCACCATAGGCGGACGACAGAAACTTTCGGAGAAACAAATCCTTGAACTCGCCGAGCTCGTCCTCCGCATTGAAAAACACTACGGCTTCCCCTGCGACGTTGAATGGGCGTTCGCAGAAAGCAAATTTTACATCACCCAAAGCCGTCCCATCACGACGCTCAAACAATTAAAATGAAAGATACGGTTTTATATGATGGCAAAGAATGGTTTTTATACATCACAAGAAACATTTCTTTCTGGGGTAATTGCCTGTCGGCTAAAGGAAGCTATTTCCATTTCAAAGATTTCGGTATACCCACGAGTTTTTCTTTTTTGGTCTTAGCCTTTGACGCTCTCCAAAGCCATCACTTTGCTTTTGAACCGAATTACACGGAGTCATCAAATACTATTTTGAGCTCGTGTTTAGGCATTGAGCGCATGAGAGTTCTTCAAGGTAAGTATGAAGCGTTTGGTCTCGAGTTCTTAGAGTCGCTAAAAATATGCCTCAAAGAAACCACGGTTGAACATTGGCAAGCGTTTCTCGGTCAGTATGAAAGATACGCGGCAGGATTGAATCTCACCGCCATTCTTGGACGGGTCGGCGCGGAGGCGTTGAAGTTGAAACTTTCGGCGCTCGGCGTACCGGATGAGAAAATTCCCGAAACCATTTCGATTATTACATATCCGGAAAAACATACTCCTCTTTTTCTCTCGCAACGCAGGTTTTATGAGTTGGCGGGTGAAATTGAAACCGGAGATATCAAAAAGAAAGACGTAGAGAGGTAACTTCGGTCGTGGCTTTCGGAGTATGGCCATATACCGGTTAATTTTTGTGGTGAACCGTGGACAATTAAAGACGCAAAGAAACAGTTGATGGATGTCCAGAAAAAATATTCAAGGCAAGGACTTAACATGATGGAGGAAGAACACAATACACGTATATTGCGGGCCGAGGAAACACTTTTGAAATTTAAAGATAAGGGGCTCAACGACCTTGCCGCGACTATTTCGCATGCCACTCATCTCAATGAGTATAGGAAAGACATTTTCTCACGGGTTTCACTGGGTTTCCGCCCTATTTTCGAGAAAGTGGCTAAGCTGGGAGGTTCAAAAAGTTGGCGTGACTGTTTTTATCTTATGCCTGAAGAGATGACCGCGCTTTTGCGCGGCCAAAAAATTTCCATCACCAAACTTGTAAAAGAGCGCGCTCTTACGGCTGTTTGGGTCAAAGACGGTGCTCGACTAGAATTGCTTAATTCCAAAAATACCGAAAGATTCGCGGCGCATGTCAGGAATATCAGGGGAGATTCGGGAATTAAACCGAAAGAGACTTTTTTCAAAGGATATAGCGCCAATAAAGGCAAAGTGACGGGCCGCGCTAAAATTATTTTAGACAGCACGGATTTTCACAAGCTCAAGCCCGGCGACATTTTGGTGGCTATAGCTACCTCCGTTGATTATGTGCCGATAATGGAGAAAGCGGCGGCGTTTGTGACGAACGAGGGCGGCATTACCTCACACGCCTCCATCGTTTCCCGCGAAATGGGCAAGCCCTGCATCATCGGTACGAAAGTCGCCACTAAAGTTTTGAAGGACGGGGACTTGGTGGAGGTGAACGCTCGCGACGGGATTGTGAAAATTTTGAAGAGAGCGTAGCATATTATCAATGGGGCGAGAATCACTATCTCTTTTGGTTCGGATTGGCGATGAGGTTTGTTGTCTTTTCGCTCATAAGGAACGCGGCGAGGCGGAGCAGGCGCGACTGAAAGCGGGTCGCACTCTGGAAATTATTCGGGAACTTTTTACACGACTGGATGTCGGTGCGGGCGGTAGGGCGGAAATGAGCATCTTACAGGATGTCGTGTGTGATGCTGTTTCAGGAAGACCTATTCTATCAATAAGCCGGAAAGATATGGAAAGTCATTTTATGCCGTTTGCACTACGCCTCATGTCGATGTGATTTGACAGGATCTCTTGATACACAGAAACACATCTTTTCTGTGTATTGCACGTCTGTCGAACGCATGATACCATGTGCGTATGTCCACTCTTATAAAAAGATTAACACTTGATATGACATCGGATGAACACCGACGGCTTAAAACCATGGCCTCTTTTCACGGTGTCACCATGAAAGATTTTCTGCTTGGCAATGTTTTGTCCGAACAGAAAGTGCCACGAAAAAATTCGAGGACGACAGAAACCGTTTATCTTTTGAAAAGTCCTGCCAATAAGCGGCGTTTACTTGCGGCGCTGAAGAGAAGCGGTACACACCGTAAGTCCTTCGGTTCAGTAAAAGAACTCAAACATGCGCTTGGAATTTGACCCCAACGCGTTGGAGGATATTGCGTTTTGGAAAAAAACGGACAAGAAGAAGCTCGAAAAGATATTCAAGCTTATTTCCGCTATTCAAGTAAACCCACTTTTGGGTATTGGCAGACCGGAGCAATTGAAATACGAACTTTCCGGTTGTTGGTCGCGGAGGATAGACAAACAGCACAGAATCGTGTACAAATTCTCAGATAAGGTGGTCAACGTCCTTTCTTGCAGGTATCATTATTAAATTATGAACCACGACATTAAAAATATCGGCCTAGCGCCGAAGGGGAAATTGCGGGTTGAGTGGGCGGAACGGGATATGCCCGTCTTGCGTAGGATTCGCGCGCGGTTTAGGAAAGAGAAGCCGCTTAAAGGATTGACTATTGCCGCGTGTCTTCACGTGACGACCGAGACGGCGAACTTGGCAATTACGCTCAAAGAGGGCGGGGCGAAGGTGTTTCTTTGCGCTTCAAATCCGCTTTCGACACAAGATGATGTAGCCGCGTCCCTCGTCAAAGATTTTGGTATCGCCACGTTCGCTATCAAAGGCGAGGACAATAAGACTTATTTCAAACACATTAACGCTGTGCTTGATGCTAAGCCGGATATGACTATGGACGACGGCGCGGATTTGGTTTCCGAACTTCACAAAAACCGAATAGCGCAGCTCAAAGATATCGTGTGTGGCACGGAAGAGACGACTACCGGTGTCATTCGTCTCAAATCGCTTGCAAAAGCGGGAAAGTTGAAATTTCCGATTCTTGCTGTCAATGAAGCGATGACCAAGCACTTTTTCGACAATCGCTACGGCACCGGCCAGAGCACGATGGACGGCATTATCCGCGCTACCAATCGTCTTGTTGCGGGTTCCAATTTTGTCGTTGCCGGTTACGGCTGGTGTGGACGGGGACTCGCGTCGCGCGCGCATGGCATGGGAGCGCATGTTGTCGTGACAGAAATTGACCCCGTGAAAGCACTCGAAGCGGTGATGGACGGTTTCCAGGTGATGCCGATGCGCGAAGCGGCCAAGCAAGCGGATTTTATTTGTACAGTCACAGGTAATCGCTCGGTCATCGGCGCGAAGGAGTTTGCCGTGATGAAGGACGGATGCATCGTGGCAAACTCGGGGCACTTTGACGTAGAGATTGACTTGAAGAGTCTGGAGAAACTCGCGAAGCGCAGGAGAAAAATTCGCGAGTACGTGGAAGAGTTCACTTTGAAGGGAGGGAAAAGAATTTTTGTCTTAGGTGAAGGCAGGCTTATCAATCTCGCGAGTGCGGAAGGGCACCCGGCGTCGGTGATGGACATGAGTTTCGCCAATCAAGCGCTCGGTGCCGAGTACATGCTTAAAAAAGCGAAGAAGTTTACGCCGCAAGTTTATGTGATTTCCGAAGAGGTGGACAGGGAAATCGCCGTGCTCAAGCTCGCTTCGCTTGATGTGTCTATTGATACGCTTACGCCCGAGCAGAAAAAATATCTCGGGAGTTGGGAAGAAGGCACCAACTAAAAGCAAGGCTTTTAGTTGGAATCTTTAATTTCCTTTCCAATTTTTAATTTTTAAATAATTTTCCAATTTCCCAATTTTAAAACATTAAGATTGATTTAAAAATTTGTGCTTAAAAATTATAAATTCGCGCGTAATCGCGCGTTGGTGGTTGGTTCCGTGGCGTTTGATGTTCTCTTTGACGTACACGGGACGATTCATGACCGGATTGTGATTAAAAAAGGCAAACTCGGCAAGCAGAATTTGATGTTCACGGCGCGGGATAAAAATGAACGTTACGGTGGTGTTGGCGCCAATATAGCCTACGGTCTTGGGTTGCTTGGAGCAAAGCCAATTTTATTTGCTTCTGCCGGTAAAGACTTTAAGCACGGCTTTGAGAAACATTTGAGGAAATACGGTGTTGACGCGCGAGTTCACGTTGAAAAGGACGCCTGGACGGCTGTCTTTTACGGCATGTCGGACGAGTCGCGCGAGCAAATCGGCGTTTGGCAATCGAATGCCCACGATATGCTTGGGAAGATTTCGATTGTTGAAAAACTCGGCGCTAAAAATCTGAAAGACGTTACGGTCGCTATCTTTTCCGGTGCCCCCGCCACTAACTATAATCACATAAAAGCGGTTAGGAAACTCTTAGGCAAACATGTTCGCATAATTCTCGACCCTGGAAAAATGATATTGTCCGGTGATAAAACCGTATTAAAGGATTGTCTTAGGTTGTCGAACATTTTTATTGTCAATGATACCGAACTCCATCAGACTCAAACTTTATTGGGATGTTCAGCCGATGGGATTGTGCGACTGGGTCCTTCTGACGTGATTGAAACCAAGGGCGGGGAAGGGAGCATTATCCATGAGTCGGGGAAGACCACGCGTGTTTCAGCGTTTAAACCCAAGCGTGTCGTCGAAACCACTGGCGCGGGCGACGCTTATCGGGCGGGGCTTATGTACGGGCTTCTTCAAGGCTTGGATTTGCCCGCCGCTTGCCGAATCGGTTCGTACCTTGGGGCGAAAAATGTCGAGACACGGGGTGGGCAGATGTATCGGGTTAAATCCGGAGAGTGGTCCGCAAAGTAGGTGAAATTATTGTATAATAATCTTCATGTCAAATTCATTTTTATCTTCGAAAAAGTACGAGGATGTTTTAATTAGGGTTTTAAGGATATCTATTGCCATTATTTTCGTTTGGTTCGGTTTGTTAAAGATTTCAGGTCATAATCCTGTTTTCGATTTGGTTCAATACTCGCTGATACCGTTATTCGCCAAAGGCGCTGGCCTCATAGTTCTCGGTGTTGTGGAGGTGGTGATTGGAATCCTGATAATAACGAACAGGTTTCTTTTGTTCACATACACGGTGATGTTGTTGCATCTTGCCGGAACTTTCTCGACGTTTATTTTCGGTTGGCATGTCGTATTCAGTCCCTATTTCCCGATCCTTTCTCTGGGAGGGGAATTTGTCGTAAAGAATGCCGTCTTGATTATCGCTGGGCTTGTGATTTTGGTACACGAAGAAAGAAGATTGAAGTTGGAGCATCCATAAAATTTTTGTTTCAAATGGAAGAAGCCATAAAAAATTTCGCCAAGCAGTTCGAATGGAAGCCTGAAATACAAAACGCCGGAGCGTTTCGTACGGCCCAACGGTTAGTGCTTGCCGGCATGGGCGGTTCACACCTAGCGGCGGATTTGTTGACCGCGTATGACCCGAACATTGCGGTGCATGTGCATCGAGATTACGGAGTGCCGGCGGTTGGCGGTGATTTGAAAGAAGTTTTGTTTGTGGCCAGTTCGTATTCCGGCAATACGGAAGAGACGCTTGATTTCGCACGAGAGGCGCTCCGGCTAAAACGGAATCTTGCGCTGGTGGCCGTTGGCGGGAAGCTCATTGATTTCGCGCGGAAAAACAAACTGCCGTACATTGTGCTTCCCGACACCGGTATTCAACCAAGAAGCGCACTCGGATTTTCCATTACCGCACTCGCGACATTTCTCGGCGATACGAAAATGCGCTCTGAGCTCTCGACGTTATCAACGAAACTCGAACCGGCGGCGCTTCGCGCCGCCGGTGAATCTCTTGCGAAAACTCTTCTGGGTTTTATTCCGGTTATCTATTCCTCGGCCCGCAATCAAGGCGTCGCTTATAACTGGAAAATAAAATTCAACGAAACCGGCAAGTCACCCGCTTTTTACAATGTGTTTCCGGAATTGAATCACAACGAAATGACGGGCTTTGACGTGACACCTTCGACTGCGGCACTTTCTGAAAAATTTCACTTCATTTTTCTTACTGATGCCGCCGACCACCCACAGATACAAAAGCGCATGGCGGTGTGCCGGAAACTTTACGAGAACCGAGGCCTTCCGGTTACAGCCGTTCCGCTTTCCGGCGCCACGGTGTTCGAAAAAATTTTTAATTCACTCTTGCTTGCCGATTGGGTGGCTTTCCACACCGCTCTTTCTTACGGCGTTTCCCCCGACGGGGTGCCGATGGTGGAGGAGTTTAAAAAGCTCATTGTTTAGCTGACTTGATTGGGGTGAGGACGGCTCCTGTGCTATGCTTCCAGCATGATGACTCCGATTGTTGAAGGCAGGGTTTTAAAGGGCGATGGTTATGGGCGGAAACTGGGTTTTCCGACGGCGAATTTGGACCGGAAACAGTTTTTGAAGGACAAGATGAATTTGCCGCTGGGGATTTACGCGGGCGTGGCTTTTTTGCATCATATCAGGAAAATCCGCAAGGCGGCCATTGTCATCGGTCCTTTAGACAAGAAGAAAGTCCCAAAAATCGAGGCGCACATCTTGGGTTTCAAAGGGCGGCTCTACGGTAAAAAGTTAACGCTGTATCCCTACAAATTTCTTCGTCCGTTTGAAGTATTCAAAACCGAAAAAATTTTAATCGCGCAAATTAAAAAAGATGTTAAGCGGGTGGAGAAGGAGGTTGCAACTCCGGCAGGACTTTGAATCAAAAATGAAAAATATACCTGTATATAAAAATATGTTTTCCAGAGACTTCACTTTGGTGAATATGGAAATCTGGTATCGTGGGGAAGTGTTGGACGACAAGATTTGGACCAATGAACGTCAACCGTTTTTACCGTACATCGTTTTTGAAAAAACCGAAGACTCGGTAAACAGTTTTTATGACCCAAGAGGAATAAAATGGATAAAAAATCTGCTTTTGAAAAAAGTTAAAAGTGATAATAATTTTCTTTTTCGTCTTGAGAAAAATTTCCTGGAGGGATTTGCGAAAGTCAAAAACATTTTTGATAAGCAACTCGAACTTAACCACAAAGGGTTTTGCCAGTATCTTGAGCTTTACGAACAGAGTTATGTTTGGTTTGAAGCGGCTTGGTGGTTGTGGGATATGAACGAAAAGGAGTTGGGCGGAGTAGTGTTGCCGGATAGTTTCAAACAATCAAGAGAAACTACTCAGGATTATGTTCCCAAAAGTGAGCTGGTGATTCGAAAATCTTTGGCAAAAATTTACCCCGAACTAAAAGAGTTTGTCGACGTTCTAAGGATTTTTGAGATTGTGAAGAATAATATCCCCGATATCTCGGAACTCGTCAAGAGGAAGCGGTGTTACTACTTCCTTGATAACAAGCTTTTTACAAAGTTGTCGAGAAAGGAAATAGAAAAAAAATACAATATTAAATTTGAAACGTTTGATACTGAAAAAACCAAAGAGTTTGTCGGTGAATCTGCGTATAAAGGCAAGGTTTCCGGTAAGGTGAAGATAGTTTTGAGTGCAAAAACTTTAGACAAGGTCAAGAATGGCGACATTCTTGTTTCTGGAATGACTTTGCCGGATTTTCTGCCCGCTATTCAAAAATCAGTTGCAATGATAACGGACGAAGGGGGAATGCTTTCTCACGCTGCGATAACTGCTCGTGAGATGAAAAAACCCTGTATTATTGGCACCAAAATCGCTACGAAAGTTTTGAAAGACGGGGATGTGGTGGAAGTGGACGCGGACAAAGGAGTGGTAAAAATTATCAAGAAAGTGTAAACAGGTTTCCCCGCTTCTCTTTACTTAAGTAAAGAGAAGCGGGGAGGGAAATTAAATTTATGAAAATGCAATTTCAAAAATACGCGCCGTTTCTGATTTTTTTCGCAGCGATGCTGTGGGCCACGGACGCGCCTTTCCGGTTGCATTTGACGAAGGATTTACCGAGCAATTTTATTGTTTTGGGCGAGCATTTTTTTGACATTCTCGTTGCTTTGCCGATTTTGTTTTTTAATTGGGCGGAGGTCCGGAAATTAAACCTCAAAGGTTGGCTGTCGGTTATTTTCGTCGCGGTGTGCGGTTCGGCGCTTGCGTCCGTCGCGTTTACCGAGGCGTTCCATTACGTCAACCCGTCGGTTGCGATTTTACTTCAAAAACTCCAGCCGTTTATCGCCGTTGGTTTGGCGGTGGGTATGCTTCGGGAGCGTTTGCCGAAACGTTTTTGGTTGTGGACACTTCTCGCGGTAGCGGCGGCGTACATTATTTCTTTTCCCGACCTTGTGCCTCGGCTCTATCAAGGCGAAGTGTTTAACCCGAATGTTGTCGGCGTTTCCCTCGCGCTTGTCGCCGCGCTCTTTTGGGGCGCTTCCACCGTGCTTGGAAAGTACGCTCTTGAAACGGTAAGTTTCAAAACAATGGCGGCGTTGCGGTTCACGCTCGCATTTTTGTTTCTCCTCGGATTTAACACGTATCAAGGAACACTAGGTGCGGTTTTAACTTCGACGGGGCGCGACTGGCTTTTTATTTTTATCATCGCGCTCACGTCGGGCATTGTATCACTCTTTATTTATTACAAAGGTCTTACATATACCAAAGCGTCCGTTGCAACTGTCGCAGAACTCGGGTTTCCTCTTGCTGCGGTGGTGGTGAACTGGCTCTTTATCAATTCGCCGATTACCTTTGTGCAGATTATCGGTATGGCCGGACTTTTGGTGGCCATTTACCTTCTCACCCGTTCCGGTAACGGAGAGTCAAGAACAATGCCCTAACCATGTTTACGGGTATCATTAAAAAAACAGCTCGCGTCAAAAGCGTCGAGAAATCTTCGGAGGGTTTGACGCTTAAGGTTAGAAATCCAGGTTGGCGGCTCAAGAAAGGAAACAGCATTGCCGTAAACGGTGTTTGCTCGACCGTCATCGCTTCCGGAATCACCCTTGCTTTTCAGTATATGCCGGAAACAGTGGCCCGTTCCGCTGCAGGCGCTCTTCGGGCGGGGGAAACGGTTAATCTGGAGCCGTCGCTTAAAGTTTCCGACCGGCTTGACGGACATATTGTTCTTGGCCACGTTGATACGGTTGGGACAATTATCGCAGTTAAGAAAGAAGGCAATTCCCAGACTTTCACAGTAAAGCCGCGCGAGCCGAAGAAATTTATGAAATTTGTTGCCGAGAAAGGCTCGGTGGCGCTTGACGGAGTCAGTCTCACCGTTACAAAGGTTCGACCTTTGTATTTTGCAGTAAAACTTATTCCGTACACTTTGGAAAACACGACCTTCAAAAATAAAAAAGTCGGTAGCTTTTTCAACGTGGAGTTTGATATACTGGCCAAATATCTTAAGAAATTATCAAAACGTTAATTTCAAGGTTCAACCTTTTTGCAGATCTAAGGTTGAACCTTGAAATTAGAAAAAAGTTTATTCTTTATGCAAATAGAACAGGAAAACCAAAAGATTTTTGACGCTAGCCGGTTTAAGGTTGGTGTTGTTGTGTCGCGGTTTAATTGGGAGATTACAGAAAAGCTTTTGGAAAGCACTCTCGAAACTTTGCGCGAATATAAAGTCAAAGAGAAAAATATAAAAATTGTTTCCGTGCCGGGTTCCGTTGAAACGCCGTTCGCTCTCCAGAAACTGGCCAAAACCAATCAGCATGACTGTTTAGTGGCGCTCGGCGCGGTCATCAAGGGCGAGACCGACCACTATACGTATGTTTGCAAAATGGTTCAGGAGGGGACGCTTCGTGTGATGCTCGATTATTCGATTCCAATAGGTTTTGGCGTGTTGACCGCCAATACGTTTGAGCAGGCGGAAGCGCGGACGGAGAGCGGTGGCGAGGCGTGCGCCGCCGCTCTGGAGCTGGCTAATTCAAAATTCTAAAGTTGCTATGGGTTCAAAAAATATTCTCCGGTTCGCGTCTATTAACATTCAGGGTGATACTAACCTTGAACGCGTTGTCGCGTTCATCAGAGAATATAAACCGGATGTTGTTTGTTTTCAGGAATTGATGCAAACAAGTTTAGAATTTTTCGAGAGCGCGCTTCAGATGAGGGGATATTTTGTTCCGATGACCAAGTATTACGCCGTATTTACTGACCACCAAAGTCCCGTTGTCCCATTCGGTGTCGGTATTTTTTCCAATTTGGATTTTTCAAACGTCCGCTCGGACTATTATTATGGTGGAGTCGGTGATATGCCCCTCCTTACTATTAATGACGGAGTTACGGACGAAACGACGAACTGGCGAGTACTTCTTCGCGCCACGATTACAAAGAACGGCGATTCGTACACAATCGCCACCACGCACTTTACTCGTACAGGGGATGGTAGTACAAGCGATAAACAGCGAGTGGATTTGAAAAATTTGCTGGCAATTACGGAAAAATGCCCCGAGCTTATTCTGTGCGGTGATTTTAACGCGCCGCGGGGAGGGGAAATTTTTGGCGCGCTTGCCTCGACATACAAAGATAATATCCCACCCGAATACCTTTCAAGCTTGGATACCGAATTGCACCGGATTGGAAAATTAAAAAAGTTAATGGTTGACGGATTGTTCACGACCCCGCAGTACGAAGCGTCGGAAGTGAAACTGTCGAGCGGGGTCTCTGACCACATGGCCGTTACCGCCTTGATTTCTAAAAAGAGCTAGTTATACTTTGGCAATATGGCAAAAAAAATCCGAGTCGGTATTTTGTTTGGTGGGAAGTCGGCGGAGCATGAAGTGTCTCTTCGTTCGGCAAAGAACGTGGCGGACGCCATTTCCAAAGACAAATACGAGGTGGTGCTTATCGGTATCGATAAGAAGGGAAGGTGGTTGCTCAACGACGCTTCAAACTTTCTGCTGCAGACTGCCGGAAATCCGATGCCAAGGCTGAATGATTCGGGCAAAGAGGTGGCTTTGATACCGGAAAGCGCGGGCGTTTTGACAGCTATGGGAAGTTCCGGCGGCGGCGAAGCCGCCGCCGGAAACATTGACGTGGTTTTTCCGATTCTCCACGGCCCGATGGGAGAGGACGGCACGGTGCAGGGTCTTTTGAAACTTGCCGGCATTCCTTTCGTCGGCGCGGGGGTTTTAGGTTCTGCTGTTGGAATGGATAAGGATGTGATGAAACGTTTGCTTCGGGACGCGGGAATACCGATAGGAAAATTTTTAACTTTTCGCGCGGGGGAGCAGGTTTCTTTTTCAAAAGTGAAAAAAGCCCTCGGTTTTCCGTTATTTATTAAACCCGCGAATATGGGTTCGTCTGTCGGGGTCTCAAAAGTGAGGAACGAAAAAGAGTTTAATACAGCTGTTGCCGAGGCATTTATCTATGACAACAAAATTATTATAGAGGAACAAATTGTCGGGAGAGAGATTGAGTGTGCCGTGCTTGGCAACGACAAGCCGGTCGCCTCGCTTCCCGGCGAGGTCATCGTTAAGGCGGACTTTTATTCTTATGACGCAAAATACATCGACGAAAACGGCGCGGTCATAAAAATTCCGGCAGAGTTGCCTCAAACAATAATCAAAAAAGTTCAAGATACCGCCGTAAAAACTTTTAAAGTCCTTTCGTGCGAGGGGCTGGGCAGGGTGGATATGTTTGTTACAAAGTCAGGCAAAGTTTTGGTCAACGAAATCAACACCATTCCGGGATTCACCTCAATTAGTATGTACCCGAAACTTTGGGAAGCGTCCGGCATTTCGTATTCCAAGCTCATTGATGCGCTGATACAACTTGCGATTGAGCGGTTTGCAAAAGAGGCGAAGCTCAAGACGTCAAAGTGAAATGACACCGAGGTTCAATCCGCCAGCTGGCGGATCGAACCTCGGTGGCGACAATGCAAACAAAAACAAAAATCATCCTCATCCACGGCAACGGCGGCGGATGGCCGAAAGAAAACTGGCTGCCACCAGTGGCGAAGAATCTTTCCAAGTTAAAAGGCGTGGAAGTGATTTTCCGCCGGTTTCCCGACCCGGTTCTGGCGCGGGCGAAATACTGGTTGCCGTTTATAAAAAAGCTCGGGGCTGATGAACACACGATTCTCGTCGGCCACTCTTCCGGCGCGGTCGCGGCCATGCGTTACGCCGAAAAGCACAAAGTTCTTGGTTCGATTTTGGTGGCCGCCTGTTACACTGACCTCGGCGAGCCGACCGAAAAGATAAGCCGCTATTATGACAAGCCGTGGAAGTGGGAGACGATACGCAAGAACCAACAGTGGATAGTGCAGTTTGCGTCCGTTGATGACAGGTTTATTCCGATACGAGAAGCGCGGCACATTCACGCGAAGCTCCGGAGCGAGTATTACGAGTTCAAACACCAAGGACACTTTTCAAGCTGGGACAAGAAAACGGACTTTCCGCAGATTGTTGCTATAATCAAGAAGAAGCTCAAGACCAAAAAATAACTTTATGCAACAAGAACAGGTGAATATGGAAGTGGCGCAAAAGGCGATTGTGTTTCGGGACGATGGGAAGTTTTTGACTGTTCAACGGGGTAAGACTGCGCCGACCAATCCGGGTGCTTGGGATTTGCCCGGGGGAGTATTAGAAAGTGAGGAGGACCCGGTCAGCGGTATTATTCGCGAAATAAAAGAAGAAACTGGGCTTACGGTTTCAGAACCCAAACCGTTTGATGTGTACGGGCGGGGAAATTATCCTCTGAGTTCCCGGATGACAATAGCCTACCACTGCCGTGCAATTTCAACCGAGGTAACTATTAGTTGGGAACACACCGATTTCAAATGGGTGACGAAAGACGAATTTTTGAAACTTCCCGCATCGCCAAAAATTACCCGCTTCGTGAAAAATTGTGTTATCAACTAACCACAGAAATATGAAAACAAAAATCGAAGGGAAAGATTTGACCAAAGAAGCCCCGCGAAGCCCGCACGTTCGGCTCGGAGGCTTCGTCATTCTCGCTCGGACGATTGATAAGTGTCGAGCAAAACTTTGGAGTGACGTCGGTGAGTATCATTTTGATTGCCCGCTTGACAGGTATCTTTTTAGCTTCAAGGCCGTTACTGGTGGTGATTTTGAAAAATTCGTAGCAACTGGTGCAAGCGACGAGGATATTGCAGAATGGCTCAAGAAGAGCGGTTTGCCTAAAACCAACTTTGCAATCAAAGCGTGGTCGAACAAGATGTCAAAGGACAATTACAGCAATAATCCGGACCCGGGAAATAAACCCTGGCTTGAGGGGGAAAACAATCGGCTCGGACTCCCGAAAGACGGCACACTCTTCGATTATTTGGATGCGGACGACAAGGCGTGTTTCAAGAAAGGTTCGAATATGTGTTTATAAATAATAATCATAAATTTCAAATAGTACGATATATCGTACTATTTGAAAAAATATTGTATGAAGTGGAATGCACTGGCGTCAAAACAATCGGTTGAGAAAACTGTCAGCGCGCTCAAAGCAAACGGCATTGAGGCGGTGTTTGTAAAAGACGGAGCCGAAGCGAAAAAGAAAGTGCTCGCTATGATTCCAGCGGGCGCGGAAGTGATGAACATGACTTCGGTTACACTTGATACTATCGGTTTGCCGAAAGAAATTAACGAATCCGGGACATTTAATTCCGTGCGGGCGAAGCTTATGGATAAAAATATGCCAGCCAGGGAGAAGAAGCGCCTCGGCGCTGCGCCGGAGTGGGTGGTTGGGAGTGTTCACGCTGTCACGGAGAACGGGGAAGCGGTGATCGCATCCAACTCGGGAAGTCAGTTGCCGGCGTATCTATACGGCGCGGACAGAGTGATTTGGGTTGTCGGCACGCAAAAAATTGTCAAAAGTCTTGAAGATGGCAGGAAGCGAATTTACGAATATGTCCTGCCGCTTGAAAGCGAACGGGCGAAGAAGGCGTACGGTGTACCCGGAAGCGCTGTTAACAAAATTGTGGTTTTCCACAAAGAAATCACCACCGGCCGTATTATCATGATTTTGGTCGGGGAAGTGTTGGGGTTCTGAAAAAAGCCCTTGTTTAGGGGTTATTAGAACACAAAAATCTTTTGGTGTAATGGTCAGAAACAGCGTTTCGGGAGTATAATTGGTGTTCCAGTCGTGGGGTCGATTTAATTACATAAACCTGACGACAATTCTATGGACAAGAAAAAAATGGAAGAGATGAAAAAGACGTGCGGTTGTGGCTCGGGGAAGCAAGCCGGCAAGTGTTGCATGAAGGATGAAAAGTGCCCGTGCGGTTCCGGCATGAAGGCGTGTGACTGTTGCATGAAAGAATAATGCAGTTTGAACCACCCCTCCCTGCTAGCAGGGAGGGGTGGTTTTCGCTTGAAAAGCTTCTGCTGTTACTGTACGCTACTGTGGTATGACCGCTTCAAAATCCAAGAAAAAATCTGTCAGGTTGTCGGGGAACATCGTTCCGGAGCGGTACGCTATTAAACTCAAGCCCGATTTGGAAAAATTCACGTTTGAGGGGGAGGAAACCATTTCGATTTTAATAAAAAAGTCGACGAAGACTATCACGCTTCATTCACGGGAGCTTGATATTGAAGTTGCAGAGATTGTTGAACTCCACCCCGATGCCGTCGGAACGGTTCGGGGTTCACCGCAAAAACTTTCTAAAGTTTTTGCGGTGAAAATTTCTTATGACGAAAAAGAGGAGACGGCGACTTTTCATTTCGCGGCGCCGATTCCGAGAGGCGCCGCGAAGCTCAAGCTCGTATTCCGCGGCATTCTAAACGACAAGCTCCGGGGTTTTTATCGTAGTCAGTACGAGATTGCTGGTGTTAAGCGACACATGGCGACGACGCAGTTTGAATCCACGGACGCGCGGCGCGCGTTCCCGTGCTTTGACGAACCGGCCCACAAAGCCATTTTTGACGTAACACTTCTGGTGCCGACGCACACGGTGGCGATTTCAAATACCTTGCCGGTTTCGGAAATTGAGCGTGAAGATGGTTTGCGCGAGGTAACATTTTCCCCGACGCCGAAAATGTCCACCTACCTTTTGGCATTTATCATTGGTGAGTTTGAACACATTGAAACGAATACCAAAGAGGGAACTCTGGTGCGGGTGTTTACGACGCCGGGCAAAAAGCACCAAGCGGAATTCGCGCTCGAGTGCGCCGCCAAAACCCTTTCTTTTTATAACGACTATTTCGATATTCCGTATCCCTTGCCGGTGCTCGACATGATCGCCATTCCCGATTTTTCCGCCGGTGCGATGGAGAACTGGGGAGCCATCACATACAGAGAAACGGCAATTTTGGTTGACCCGAAGCATTCATCCACCGCATCTAAACAGCACGTGGCGTTGGTTGTTGCTCATGAAATCGCTCACCAATGGTTTGGTAACCTTGTGACCATGGAATGGTGGACACACTTGTGGCTGAACGAAGGTTTTGCTTCATACATTGAATACTTGGCGGTGGACAAGTTGTATCCGTCATGGAATATCTGGACGCAGTTCGCTTATTTGGATTTGTCGCGAGCGTTGGGACTCGACGCTCTTAAACATACGCACCCGATTGAGATTCCCGTGTATCATCCGGACGAAATAGCCGAAATTTTCGACGAGGTTTCTTACTCAAAAGGCGCGAGCGTAATTCGTATGCTCGCCGACTATTTGGGCGAGAAAGATTTCCGTGACGGCTTGCGGGTGTATTTAAAAAAACACAGCTACGCCAACGCTTCTACGATTCATCTCTGGCAGGCGTTTGAAAAGGTGTCCGGAAAACCTGTGGAGAAAATTATGAAAAACTGGACGGGCAAAGGCGGGTATCCTGTGGTAACGGCCGCGCTTAAAAATGGCAAGCTGGAGTTGTCGCAGAAACGATTTTTCTCCAACCCCAATTCGTCAAGGACGGTCCTTGATAAAACGCTGTGGGCAGTGCCGGTTTCTGTTTTGGGCGGCAAAGCCGAAAAGAAAATGCTTTTTGAAAAGCCGCGGGCGGCGATTACGCCGCCCGCGGGAGCATGGTTCAAGGTGAACGCGGGCGAATCAGGCTTTTTCCGCACCGCCTACTCACCCGAACTTCTGGAAAAATTAAAGCAGCCGCTTGCCGATGGGAAACTTTCCGAACTTGACCGGCTTGGTTTGATTCGGGATGCATTCGCACTCTCCGAGGGGGGAGTGATTTCCACAACCGAAGCTCTCAAGCTTGCCCTCGAGTATCAGGGCGAGGACAGCTACACCGTCTGGGCCGAACTTTCTTTGCATCTACGGAAAGTATTCAATTTGCTTTCCGATTCTTCCGCCGCCCCAAAGTACAAGGAATTTGCTCGTGGGATTTTCGAAAAGGTTGTAAAGAAAGTTGGATGGATTCCTCGGAAAGGTGAAAGCCAAAATCAGACGCTCTTGCGGAGCCTGATTCTTGGTAACGCGGGGGATTACGGCCATGAGGAAACCGTCGCACATGCTAAAAAGTTGTTCACAGATTTTTTGCAACACAGCAAGCCAATTCCCGCCGATCTTCGAGGTGCGGTGTATGGCGTGGCGGCGGAGCATTGCGGTGAGAAGGAATTTAATAAAGTATCGGTTTTGTATAAGAAAGAAACCTTGCACGAAGAGCAAGGCCGCCTCGGTCGGGCGCTTTGCTCGTTTGCCGACAAAAAACTGCTTGCCCGCGTTCTCGAATTTTCACTTTCAAAAGATGTTCGTTCGCAGGACACTCTCAGTCTCGTGGCGGGTGTCTGGGGCAATCCCGTTGGCCGCGACTTGGCGTGGGCGTTTGTGAAGAAAAATTGGCCGACGTTTCTCGAACGGTACGGTTCTGGCGGATATTCTCTGTCCCGTCTCGTCAAATCCGGCAGTGTTTACCATTCGCGCGAATGGTACAGTGACTTCAAAGAGTTTTTCCGCACGCACAGCGCCCCCGGCGCGTCCCGCGCCGTCGAACAAGTTCTCGAAAAAATTGATGGAAACATCCAGTGGCTAGCGCGGGACGGGAAGAAGATTGAAAAATGGTTATCAAGTATAAAATTGACGGGGGAGCAATTATATGTCGGCTCATTCGCACGAATGGTAGAATAATCTTTGATGGAAAAACAATAAAATGAAAAAAATCGCGATTATAGGCACGGGAATTATGGGTCATGGCATGGCCGCCAACTTTTTGAAACATGGGTTTGAAGTGATTGTTTGGAATCGCGACAAGAAAAAGCTCAAATTATTGTTACAGAAAGGGGCTGTGGTTGCAGGTACGCCGCGCGAAGCGGCTGCTAAGGCTGATGTCGTGTTTGAAGTTACGGCAAATGACGAGTCGTCCCAAGCGGTATGGCTTGGTTCCGAAGGTATTTTGAACGGAGCACGCAAAACGAGCGTTTTCATTGCTAGCGGCACTTTTTCTGTTTCTTGGATTGATAAGCTTGCCCATACCTGTGCGGCACGCAAGCACACGTTTTTTGATATGCCGCTTACCGGAAGTCGAATAGGCGCGGAAAGTGGCACATTAACCTTACTTGTTGGTGGTAACAAGGCAAAACTTCAAAAATTAAAGCCGGTTTTGAAAAACATTAGTCGACAAGTGGTTTATTTCGGAAAAGCCGGTTCTGGTGCTCGATTTAAACTTCTCCTTAATTCACTGGCGGCTATTCATATCGCAGCGTTGGGAGAAGTTTTAAAAATTGCCAAGGCTACCGGTTTGGGCGTGAAAAAAGTAGGGGAATTTTTAGCGGATCGGCCGGGTGGAAATTCCACCAAACTCGCTTGGCAGTGTTTTCAGAAAGTTCCCAACCCGATTAATTTCTCGGTACGTTGGATTGCAAAAGATTTAACGTACGCTAAGGCATTTTCAGGCGATCTCCCTACGCCGCTTCTTGATGAGGTTTTGAAAAAGTATCGACAAGCGGTTGGCGAAGGGGCGGGTGAAGAAGATTGGACAGCGGTTAATCTTAGTGAATGAAAATAGAATTTGTCGACTAAACGTATACAGGTACATTCGCGCGAATGTACCTGTATACGTTTAGTCGCATTCGAGGGTAATTTATTGTAAAATGTAGCGGCATGAAAAAACTCTGGTTTAAAAGAAAAAAATACGGGTGGGGGTGGACGTTTGGGACGTGGGAAAGTTATTTGGTTATGGCGATTTATTTTGCCATAAACATTTATATTTTTCGGGTGATTGACTTGACCCAACATTCGGGAAGCGACACACTGCTCAATTTCGCTCCGAGATTTTTACTGTTGACAGCGGCTTTGTGTCTTATTTTCTGGTTGAAGGGTGAAAGACCGCGGTGGCAGCCCATTCGGCAAGCTCAGGGCAAGTTAGTGGAGGACGTGCTTTTGCGCGGCGGAGTGGTTGTCATGCCGACCGATACGACCTACGGTGTTGTTGGCTCGGCTCTGAACGAAAAAGCGGTTAACGAGATTTACCGGCTACGAAAGCGGGATTTGGATAAGCCGTTTATTGTTTTAATTGCCGATAGGAAAGATTTGAAAAAGTTTGGTGTGGTGTTGACTGAAGTCCAGAGTAAAATTTTGGATAAGGTTTGGCCAGGGCCGGTGAGTGTGATTTTATCCTGTCCACCGGACAAGCTCGCTTATCTTCATCGAGGGAAAAAAACTTTGGCATTTCGACTGCCGCAAAAGCCGGAACTCCAGAGGCTTTTGCGGCAAACCGGCCCCCTCGTTGCTCCATCCGCCAATCCGCAAGGTCACCCCGTTGCCAAAGACATTTCTGAAGCCCGCGCCTACTTCGGGTATCATGTTGGTTTTTACCAAGACGGCGGCACCGTCGTAGCTTCACCTTCACGACTGATTGATATTACAGATGGCACGGAAAAAGTTTTGCGTTAATTCATGACAAATTTTGTATTGTACCATTCGCGCGAATAAGACAATAGAGCGTCGTTAGGGTAAAAAAGAAAAAGACCGGGCGATTTTGCGCTCGGTCATGAAATGATTACTGCTTCAACGTAAGTCCTGCGACGGATGCGGGGTCAAGGTTGTTTTTGCCTTTTGGAAACAGTGTGACCGGTCCCAAATAGGGTATTGTAAAGCGAACAGGTCCGTTTCCGTCGAGACTTGGTTTAGTGTTCTCAATTTCGGTGGCGAGGTTGGTGATACCGTGGCTAGTCCATTCATGGGAGTCCCCGTCTCGTTTTGCCATCCACTCCATGGTGAACAAGACATATTCTCCGTCGAGGATTTTTATTTCCTTGAGCGGGCCTCGATAGAAGGTGCCACCCTCCTCGGTTTCCATATCGCCTCCGATTAAGTCCGCTCGTGCCGCGACTGCTTGCCAGAGTTCCAGATTTGCTGCCATCGGTTTGGCGTTTGGTGTAAAATCCGGCGGACCGGAGCAGTTGTCCCCCTGCGCTTTCATCGTAGGTCTGCGGCTTCGGATGGCACTTTCAAAGGCTGTCCCTTTCGCGCAACACATTCCGTGGGGCGCTGCCATGGCCAGGAAGCTGCATGTCAACCTGCCTTGTCCTGACTTGCACAGGGTTTTTATCCGTGTTTCATCTAACTTTGTAGGTTCGTTCATAGTGGCCTTTCTGCCGTATTGTTATTGTCCGAACCCGATACTATAGTGTTTCGCCTTTTTGTCAATAGTTGACTCGATTTTAGATTTAGGTATCATTACATTAATGACGAATCGAATGACATCAGTGGTAATCGTCCCGCCGGCTCCAGTACACATCTGGGGCTAGTTCTGTTTTTCACATACAAAAAAATGAAAAAAGGGCGGCTCCGGAGGAGCCGCCCTTTTTCTGTTGCGCCTTAGTGGAAGTTGGCCGAAAGTCACTTTCCACTAGAGCGCAAACGTCTCTAGCTGTTTTGCAAAACAGTTGTTCTTTACAACCCATTATCTACCATGAATGACTTAGGAATTAATTTGGTGCCAGACCGAGTAGTAATCAAAGTCGGCACGGACACTCTCACCTTGGCAGACGGCACTTTGAACATCAAAGCGTTCGAATCAATCGCGCGGCAGACGGCGGTTTTGCGGACGCGGGGGAAAGAAGTTTCAATTGTCACCTCCGCCGGCATCAAGGCTGGATTGCAGACGTTGAAGTCTCTCGGCATGAATTTCCCGAACGTTTCGAAGAAGCTTCTTGCCGGTATCGGTGCCGAGCTTCTGCTTTCCACGTGGGCGGCCGCGTTTAGACCCTTTGGTGTTGCGACAGCGCAGTTTTGGGTAACGCACGGCAATTGGGACAAGGACGGCGAGAGGGAGAGAATTGAAAGCGGACTTCTCGAGGCGCTCGCTCTTGGTGTCGTTCCTATTATCAATGAGAATGACGTCGTATCGGACAACGAAATCGTGCTCATGGATAAAGGCTGGGGGGAAAACGACAACATGGCGGCCCGTGTCGCCTCTCTCCTCCGCGTTTCGTCGGTTCTGTTCCTTTCGAGTGTCGGCGGCATTTACGAAGCCAATCCGCGCGAAAACACGAGTGCCCGAAAGTATCTCGAAATTAACGCGTGGAACATCCCCGAAGAACTTCGCGGTCCGAATGGCACCTCGCTTCATGGCGCGGGCAAGGACGGTATCAACAACATCAAAACCAAGGTTGAGGCGGCGGCGCTTTGCCACCGGCTCGGCATGGGAGCGTCCATCGCGTCACTTGATGCCGACCCCAACATGATTCTGCTCTTCGTTGTGAACAGCGAAAATTACGGCACCCGCATGGGAACGCAAAACATATTAAAGGAATAGTGGGGAATGTATTTAAAAATAACTCCGGATTTGTTCCGGAGTTTTTCTATGCGAGTTTGTAAAAAAGTTTGACGCAGGCGTCTTGGTCGTCCACAAGCGGTATTTTGAGGGAATCTTTGGGGGTAACCCACTTGAAGTCCTGATGTTCTTTCGGTCTTAGAATTGTTCTCGGTTTTTCCGTAAGCGGCAGATGAAGAATGTGGTAAATGAAGTCGTAAGCGGAGTATCTCACGTACACTTTGCCAAAGTACAATAGCTTTTTCGTCTCCGTTACGGTGTAAGCGGTCTCCTCTTTTATTTCCCGTATAATGGCCTGTACGGGTGTTTCGCCCGCCTCAACTTTTCCTGCCGGCACGCCCCATTTGCCGCCTTGTGACTTGTGTTCAGGACGATGGAGCAGTAAAAATTCACCGCCGTATTCAAGAAAGCAGCTTACGACATCAAATTTCGATTTAAAGTTCGAAGGTCTAGTTCTGTATATCATAAAGAGTGGATTCCATATCGGCTAATTCGTACGAATTAGCCGATATGGAAAGATTGGAGAAATTGAATAATAAAAACTTTTCATAACTATTCTCTTGTTCGCACGAATAAGAGAATAGTTCAACTCTATTTGCGGTACTTTTTTGAGCGCCACTTATCGGCGATGCGGACGCGGGTGAGGGAACGTTCAAGTTCGGCGGCGAAGTGTTCGTAGTCCACATGCTCGGTGTTTTCCATCTGCTTGCGGAGTTCTTCGGCGCGGGCTTTGGCTTTTTCGATGGCGGTATCCGAGAGTTCGGAAACGTGTTCGGCAAAATCCGCCAAAATGGTAACTTCCGTGCGCACACCTTCCTTGTCCTGAGCTTTGCCGAAGGATTTCACCTCCACAAATCCACCCACGACAGCCCACGGTAAGTGTTCGCCGTTTGCGACAGCTACCACATCACCCGAAGCCAGTCCGGCGATAAGAGGGATGTGGTCGGGCAGGATGGTCAGTTCGCCCTCGGTGGTTGGGAACGTGACTTGGTCGACGTCTTCTTCCAAGATGAGCCGTTCCGGCGTGACGATTTTTAGTTTGAGTAGTTTCATATATTTTGAAATTCTATCTATATTTTAAGCCATTTTTGTAACTTTTGTTTGACAAAATTATTGTAGCGTGCTATCCTTTTAGGCAGGAAACGAGTTTTTTATAGAAGTAAGATTCTTAGGTCTAATGGTCAAATGAGCAGTCTGAAAATTAGTTTCTGCGGCTTGGTTAAGAGCCGAATCGGTTAAAAAATACGCTTACGGTGTAAATTTTACCCATTCTAGGCCTTAACTGGTTCTTATTAGTCTGATTTTAGACTGCTTAAATGGCCATTAACTCGATTCTTACCGCCTGCTGGCGAATAGGAAACTGAAACTGTAGAGGGCTCTTAGCGGAAGGATTTTTGTGGACCCAATTATCACAGCAATTTCGGGCTCTATCAACAGCAGGCACCGGGCGGCCGAGGTTCTCACAAAGGTTGCGGAAGCTGGCAGTTGGGGAGGATTTCCCAGCATAAGCGACGTGACCTGCGAGCAACTCGGGCAAGCGTTGGAGCGTATTTGCATCAACGCTCCGGGTGAGAATCCCCTCGAGGAAATTCTCACCGGGTGGTGCAAGGCACGCTCCGCTCGGAAGTCCCGGGCGCAGGAGCTTGAAGTGCCACCCATCGAATGTTCCACAACTTCGTACGACAAAAGGTATTGAGGCGGGTACCTAAAACAAAACCCCGCTCACCGGCGACCAGCAATGGCCGCCGTTAACTTTTTCTAAATTTCCAAAGAACAACTATTTCTATATTAACCCTACTCTCTTCAGTTTCTCTCCTTAAGGCCTTGCCTTGGGACCCCTTAAGGCGAGGCCTTTCCCCGAAAAATTAAAGCGCGCCTTTCATATAAAACTCTCCCTCGGCTTTGCTATCATGCTTGCCTTCCAGAATTTCTTTGAACGAACGAATCGTTTCCGCGAGCGGGACATACTGGCCCTTGGCGCCGGTGAATTGCTCGGCGACGAAGAACGGCTGGGAGAGGAACTTCTGGATTTTGCGGGCGCGGACGACGAGCGCTTTGTCGTCTTCTGAAAGTTCTTCCATACCGAGGATGGCGATGATGTCTTGCAAGTCCTTGTAGCGCTGAAGCACGCGTTGGACTTCGCGAGCGACGGTGTAGTGGTCCTTGCCCACGATGTTCGGGTCGAGAATTGTGGATGAAGAGTCAAGCGGGTCCACGGCGGGGTAGATACCGATTTCGGTGAGCGAACGGTTCAATACCACGGTGGAGTCGAGGTGTGCGAATGTGGTCGCCGGAGCAGGGTCGGTGAGGTCGTCGGCAGGGACATAGACGGCTTGGACGGAGGTCACTGAACCCTTGTCGGTAGAAGTGATGCGTTCCTGCAAGTTACCCATTTCTGTCGCGAGAGTCGGCTGGTAACCCACGGCGGAAGGAATGCGTCCGAGAAGCGCGGATACCTCGCTACCTGCTTGTGTGAAGCGGAAAATGTTATCGATGAAGAACAATACGTCCTTGCCTTCGGCGTCGCGGAAGTATTCCGCCATGGTAAGACCGGAAAGAGCCACGCGCATACGAGCCCCTGGCGGTTCGTTCATCTGACCGAACACCATGGCTACTTTGTCGAGCACACCCGACTCTTTCATTTCGTGGTAGAGGTCGTTCCCTTCGCGCGTTCGTTCACCGACTCCGGCAAACACGGAATATCCGCCATGGTTTGATGCGATGTTGTGAATGAGTTCTTGAATGACGACGGTTTTGCCCACACCCGCGCCTCCGAAAAGACCGACTTTGCCGCCTTTCAAAACGGGGCAGATGAGGTCGATGACTTTGATACCGGTTTCCAAAATTTCCACTTCGGTCGCTTGCGAGACGAAAGATGGCGCTTTGCGGTGAATAGGGGACCGTTCGACTTCTCCTCCTTGCGCACCGCCTGCCTGCCGTAGGCTCGGCGCAGGCAGGTCGTCAATAGCTTCGCCGAGGACGTTGAAAATGCGGCCGAGGGTTTCTTTGCCCACAGGCACCGAGATGGGCGAGCCGGTATCGGTCACTTCCTGACCTCGCGAAAGTCCGTCGGTGGAGTCCATGGCAACGGCACGGACGGTATTTCCTCCGATGTGCTGTTCGGTTTCCAGCACGAGCTTCTTCGTGCCGTTCATAACGGTGAGTGCGCTGTAGATTTCTGGGACGTGCTCGGCAAATTCCACGTCCACGACCGGTCCGATGATTCTTTTGATGACTCCTTTCATAGATTTAAGTTAGGATAAAGTTTAATTTATTAATGTGTGAATCGCCATATACTAACAGGATATATCGACTAAATCAATCACTTGCGGAAGGGAAAAGTTTGCAATATAATTGTCTTTACTTGCTTTCGTTTCTGGCTGAACCGGAAACAAAGCTCGGGTTTTCTGGACACCACTGGTGTTAGTTTGGAAAACCGACGCCAATTCGGTTTATCCGTTGAGGCTCCACCCACACACCAAGCCTGCTTATGATGTTCAGAAGTAGTAAGCGGGTCGGGAGAAAAAAGAAAAGACCGCGCTTCGCGCGGTCTTTTCTTTTGACAGTTGTTAAGCAAATGTTGGGAGATTCAAAAATCTTTTTCCCACGATAACCTTGCCGAAGTTTTTCTTCCCGATCTTCTCACTCGCACCTATGATTTCAAGATAAAGAGGATTACCGTTTTTGTCCAAGTCCAACATAATCTCCGGTGAGATTTCCAGAGTTTTTGCTACTATGCCGGGACGCAACGATACGTTCAGGGCGTCCACTTCTTTGTCGTAGGTGATCTTCATAATTCGATTCTATCAATTATTTTGGACTTTCACAATCAGGTAAACAAATTAAGAATAATTATGCTATAGCATAATTATTCTTAATTTGTTTTATATGCGATTATTTAGGTAATATTGTAAGCTTTCTTTAGAAAACCGTCATTTTCAATTTTATCAGCAATGATATAGAGTACATCTCTACCGATTCTAAAGTCCGCTTTGAGAAGCGCGATAAGGTCTTCACAATCGTAGGGATATGCCCAAACACTATCTTGTAGTCTAGTGAAGCCGATCTGGCGAAGTGTCCAGCGAACTTTGTTCCGTGTTGATTTTCGTTCCTCCTTAATATCAAAAATAATAAGTCTCCATTTTTTGTCCCACTTTTTCGGTTTTTTGATTTTGTAATCTGCCGCCTCTACTAATCGCAGGCGTTCTTCTCCTTTCGGGGTGAGTCGGGCGAATTTTCCTCTGCCCGTGTGTTCAAAGCGAACCAATCCGGCCGCCACTAAGCGGCCGAGGGCGGAATGAATTGTATATTTCTGTGTATGTTTTCTAAATTTCTTGAGGTCAAAAAGTTTCAGTATTTGCAGAGCGTTTGGAGCGAGTAGAGCAATACTCAACGCACCCGCAATGGCAAGTGACTGCAAAATCGCTTTTTGAATTTTGGTATTTCGTACCTGCTTTCTAACCTCTTGCTCCATTATTCCCATGCCAAATAGATTTCCGGAACATGGTCCGCGAACTCGACGTCAACCACCGGTCCGATTATTCGTTTTATAACTCCGTTTTTCATGATTTTACTTTATGAACTTTATAAACTTTATAACTTTCTAACTAACTGATGCCATTCCCGCCGATATTTCGCTGATTTCCTGCGTGATGTTTGCCTGTCTCGCTTTGTTAAATACCAGCGTGAGGTCGTCAATCATTTCTCCGGCGGCGTCACTGGCGTTTTTCATGGCGACCATTCGGGAAGATTGTTCGGAAGCGTTCGATTCGAGGAGCATCTGGTAGATTTGCATGCGCACAAGTTTTTCGGCGAGTGAACCCAAAAGGGCGTTTTTATCTCCCTCAATTAAGTAGTCCACTCGGTTCTCCGAGGTCTGGCGGGAAAAGGTCCGACCTTTCTCCCGATTCAAGGTCGGTCCTTGAGGAGCCAGACCTTCTTCGCCGAGTTCGGTTATTAAATTTTTAATGTCGGTTTTGGATACAGGAACAATTTGCTTGGTGTTGGCTGTCTGGAGCATGGCGGATTTGAAATCGGTGTAGGCGACGAGGACTTTGTCATAATTGCCCGTTGCGTATTCTTGTATGGCGAGCTTGGAAATAGGGAAGACATCGGCGAGGGAAATGTTGGTAGGCAACTCGGTAAAGGTGGCAATGATTTTCTTGCCGATTCGGCGCATGGCGACATCACCTTTTCGGCCAACAGTGAGAAGGTCAACGTTTACGTCTTTTTCCTGTTTTCGCAAAAGTGAAAGAGTCTTTTTCACGACTTGTGCATTGTAAGCACCACAAAGTCCTCGGTTTGAAGTGATAAGTATTAAAAGAATGTTCCGTGTTCCGTGTTCTGTGAATAGTGGGTGCGTAATTTCTTCCACATTCCTGCCAATGGACTGCAAAACTTCCCACGAATATTCGGCATACAAACGCGAAGCGAGCGTCGAGGCCACCGCGCGCTTCATCTTCGAAGCCGCCACCAATTCCATAGCTTTGGTGATTTTCTTCGTGCTTTTTACGCTTTTGATGCGTCTTTTTATTTCTTTTGAGCCGGCCATTGTGTTTTAGAGGAACGTTATTTAGGAGTTGTGATACACTTAAAGCAACCATGAAAGAGACCCTTATGCAGGTACGCCTGCATTGGGGGCTTTTTTAATTCAAACTATTTTTTACTTTTGTAATAATCTCTTTCAGTTTCGGTAAATCTTTTCTAATCGCGCTCCACACGACTTTTTCATCCACTCCCCAATACTCATGCGCTAGAACATTGCGCATATCCATAATTTGTCGCCATTCAACATTTGGATGATATTTACGAACTGCCTCGTATATATTTTTGATTGCCTCGCCAATGATAATGAAGTTCATCATTACCGCGTCATAGACTTGTCCAGAATTTTTTAATTCTTTCGCATTATTAATACCAGCAACATAGTCATTGATTTTGTCAATGGCGTCAAAAACATCTTGAATGAATAAATTTACACTTCTTTTTTCGCTCATACAATAATCAATTGACTTAAAATTCTGTCGCGGATCAGCGGCTTGATTCCACCTTTTGTTACTAGGTCAACTTTTCGTCCAAGCAAATCTTCCAAATAAAACCGCATGCCGGAAAATTCTAAAAGCCCCACGGGAACTTTTTCGTGATTGAGTTCAACAGAAATATCAATATCGCTGTTCGCGTCGTTATCTCCCCGCGCGAACGAGCCGAAAACACCTATCTCTTCCACGCCATAGGTTTTCAGCAAATACTCTTTATTTAGAGCGATTTTCCGCTTGATTGTTTCTAAGTCGGTTGACATAAATTGATTTTATCATATTTCTCAAAATTCTCTAAGCCGCCACCAATTCCATAGCTTTGGTGATTTTCTTCGTGCTCTTCACGCTCTTGATGCGTCTTTTTATTTCCTTACTTCCTGCCATATAATTTATTGTTTGATTTCCAATACTAGCTTAAAAGTCCTTATTTTTCAACAAAATCAGAGTTTTAATTTACTTTTTCTTTTTGATTATTGACTTTGCTTTTCATGTTTGCTAGGATATTGGCATAGTTGGCTTCGGCCTCACCCCCGCAAGGGGGAGAAAGTCAGGAAGACCGTCAGAATAACTTTCTGGCTGTCTTTCTTAAATCCGCGAATATTGCTTTATCGAGAAATCCGACTTTCTCCACAAGGCGACGAGTATCAACCACTCTTACTTGCGACAAATTAGCTCGAGCTTCGCGGCCGTCAACCGTACCGACAGAAATACGAAGCGAGTGGACGCGGAGAGAAGTAGTGAGGGGAACAATCAAACACGCGTCCGGACCAAAGCCTCGGATAATTAAGGCAGGCCGAAGAAATGATTCCTCGCTTCCGTCTTGCTCGGAACCGATATTTACTCCAAGCCGACACCACCATATTTCGCGCACGGTGTACAAACGCGGTTGTTCCGCGTTCGTTTCTTTTTTCTTTTCATTCCATTTATCAAAATCTTTTTTCATCCGTGCTTTTGACCGATTTTATTCGGCGTTTGATTTCTTTTGAGCCGGCCATGATAAGTTGTTAGATCAAAGTTTTGAGATTATGGCCAAACGTTATGCGACCATTATTATCACAAGGGCAACGATAGCCGCTATCCACCCAATAGGTAAACTTATTGTGATACCTATTAGAAACCCAAGATCATAAAACCACCCAGTGTTATTATAAGCGTACATATCAACATTAAATTTAGAATTTATAGGCGAAAAGAACCTTACAAGTAATGTATAAGGCGCAATCATGCCATGCCATACTCCAGAAAAAAATCCTGCAGGTTCGTATGAGCTGTAATTTGATTGGTCGGCGTATCCAAAAGAAAAAGCATCAGCTTGCTTGGGTGTAGAAAATAAAAAGATAAAAAGAGCAATTAAAACCACTCCCGTACCCATTTTTATAACTCTATTCATTGTAATTTATTTTCTTAGCTTTTAACTTACACCTTAAAACTTTGCTTGAACTCCCCAATCACCTTCTTAATCTCCGCTTCGCCAGCCTCGCTCCACATTTTGGTCTCGCGGATGTCTTTGAAGAAAATTTTGGCGTTGGATTCGGTGTAGTCAATGAGACCCGCTTCGAATTCTTTGATTTTGGCCACGGGAACATCATCCATGAAGCCTTTCACGAGCGCGTAGAGAGTGACGACTTGATGTTCGGTTTTGACCGGGGCGTATTGAGGTTGTTTCAAAACTTCCACCGCACGCTTACCACGTTCCAACTGCTTCTTCGTGCTTTCGTCCAAGTCCGAGCCGAATTGCGAGAATGCTTCAAGCTCGCGATATTGGGCTAGCTCAAGTTTTAAGGTACCTGACACCTTTTTCATAGCTTTAATCTGGGCGGACGAGCCGACACGCGAGACCGAGAGGCCGACGTTTACGGCAGGACGGATGCCTTTGTAGAAGAGGTCGGTTTCAAGGAAAATCTGACCGTCGGTGATGGAGATGACGTTGGTCGGAATGTAGGCGGACACGTCGCCTGCTTGGGTTTCAATAATCGGAAGCGCGGTGATGGAGCCGCCGCCGTACTTTGCGTTTCTGCGGCAGGCGCGCTCAAGGAGGCGAGAGTGAAGATAAAAGACGTCGCCCGGGTAGGCTTCGCGTCCCGGTGGACGGCGGAGCAAAAGAGAGATTTCTCGGTAGGCGACAGCGTGTTTGGAAAGGTCATCATAAATAATGAGTACGTCCTTGCCTTGGTCCATGAAAAATTCGGCGATAGACACGCCGGTGTAAGGAGCGATGTAGGAAAGGGCCGAAGATTCGGACGCACCCGCGGAAACGATGACGGTGTACTCCATGGCGCCGCCTTCTTCCAAACGAGTTTGCAATTTTCGCAGCTTGGAATCTTTCTGGCCGATGGAAACGTAAACGCAAATCATGTTTTGTCCTTTTTGGTTCAAGATGGCGTCAATGGCGATGGCGGTCTTGCCCGTCTGGCGGTCGCCGATGATAAGCTCGCGCTGGCCACGGCCGATGGGGATGAGCGCGTCAATGGATTTGATGCCGGTTTGCACCGGCTCCGAAACACTCTGGCGTGTGACGACGCCCGGTGCCACTTTTTCAATAGGGTATGTCTTTGCCTGCCCTGAGCTTGCTTGTCCTGAGCTTGCCGAAGGAATAGCTCCCTTGCCGTCTATCGGTTCCGCCAAGGCGTTTAAGACACGGCCGACGAGAGCGTTGCCGACGGGAATTTCCAGAATGCGTCCCGTAGCTTTTACTTCATCTCCCTCGTGAATGTGCGAGAAGTCGCCGAGGATAATGACACCCACCGAGTCCTCTTCAAGGTTGAGCGTTACACCCACCTCGCCATTCGGGAAAGTCACCATCTCGCTGGCCTTAATATCTGAAAGTCCTGAAATTTTGGCGATGCCGTCAAACACTTCCACGACGTGCCCCACCTTTTCCGCTTTGACTTCGGATTGGAATTTTTCTATCTGCTTTCTTAAGTTTTCTACTATGGTGTTGTTTGACATGGCTTTAGTTGGTTAAAAGGTGAGCTTGCAATTGGTGTAACTTGTTTTTGAAAGAAAGGTCAATGATTTCGTCGTTCGCTTCTATCTTGATGCCGCCGATAAGTTTTTTGTCTTCCTGAAGCTCCACAATGACATCTTCGGCTTTATATCTTTTCTTGAGCGCGTGTCTGATTTCGTCCGAAGTATATTTGGTGAGGGGACTAGAACTGGTGACTGTGGCGCTCACAACCCGCAGGTCTTGATTTTTCACCTGCTCAAGATGTTTCAAAATTTCCGGCGCTTTGGAGAGCAAATTTTTCTTGGCGAGGAATTCCACCGAAAGCCCCAAGGCATGCTTAAGCTCGGCACCGCTTTTGTCTTTGGCGGTTTTGTAAATTGCTTCAGCAATATTTTTCGTACTTATTTTCCCCATAATTATAGTGATTCAATCTCTTTGGCGGACTCACTGCCGGACACTTTGTCGCCGTGCTTTGCTAGGATTTTTTCAGCAGCAAGTGTGGCAAGAGACACGATTTCTTTTCGGGCTTCGTCAACCATTTTTATTTTTTCGGTTTCGAGAGTTTTCTTGCCGTTCGCAATCAGCCGTTCCACGTCCGACTTGGCTTCCGCGAGCATTTCGGCGCGCTTCCCTTCGGACTTTCTGCGGCCTTCTTGGAAGATGGTGGCGGCTTCGGCGCGAGCCTTGGCGAGCGCCGCTTCGTATTCGGCTGAGGTTTTGGTCAGAAGTTCGGCATTAGTTTTTGCATCATTCACACCCCTAGCAATTTTTTCCGCGCGTTCCGCCATAAGTTTGTTTAAGGGTTTTAAAGCAAAAAAATACAAAACCAAGAAAACTATGAGAAAGTTGACCGCCTGAGCTACAATTATTTTCCAGTCAATGTGGAATGTAGAAATTATGGAAGCCATAATTTAGATTAAAGATTTAAGTCGTAAGATTGAAGTAAGAAATGGATTCAAAGTTGACAGATTTAAGATTTAAGCAAGCAAGATGGGTAATTTCTGCCCCTCCTACTTTAATCTTAAATCTCTAATCTACCAGCTTACTTTAGAGCGAGAACGCTATAACCAACGCGTAAATCGCGATAGCTTCCGCGAAGGCGGAGGCGATGAGCATGGGGACCAGAACTTTGCCGGCGGCTTCGGGATTCCGGCCAATGGCTTCCATGGCTTTTGCGCCGATCAATCCCACGCCGATGCCGGGGCCGATAGCGCCGACTCCGATAGCGATGGCCTTGGCTAGTGGTATCAATTCCATACAATTAAAATGTTAATTAATAATGTTTTGACCTTAAATTATGCATGCGCGGCTGCTGTGTCGCGGTGACCCTCGTGTTCCTCGTGGTCCTGTGCCGCTATGGCGAAGTACACAAGCGTCAGAATGGAGAAGATAAGTGCTTGAATTATTCCCACGAAGATTTCCAAGAACAGAAACGGTATCGGCAGGAGGTAGGGGATAATGGCGCTCATGGCCGCAAGGAGTACCTCGCCCGCGAAGATGTTGCCGAACAACCGGAAAGAAAGTGAGGCAACTTTCGCCAGTTCCCCGATGAGTTCAAGGAGGCCTACAAAGAACGTTACCGGAGCGACGACCAAGACCATCGGCTCTTTCCTTACTCGGGTGAAAATCCCCCCGAGCGCCTTTAGGTTAACATATTTGTTAAAAGTTTTCCAGATGCCGATTGAGAAAATACCGAAGAGGTTCGCGCCCAAAACCGCCATTGTTGCCAAGGCAACCGTCGTGTTTATATCCGCGGTGCCGCTTCGGAGGAACGGGATAAATGCTGCTCCGTGTTCGCCCTGCGCCACGACCCCGAGTCCCCCTAAGGGAAGAAGCCCGAGCCAGTTGTTCACGAGTACGAAAAGGAAAACGGCGAAAGCCAGAGGGAAAACTTTCTCGGAGATTTTCCGGCTGTTGGTCACTTGGTCGGCGAGGGAAAGCGCGCCTTCAAGAATCGCCTCGAAAAAGTTTTGGATACCCCGCGGAACTTCACGTAACCCCGTGCGGATAATAAGCGCAAGGAGCGTAATCACAATGACCGCCGTCGTGCTTGTGAGAAGAGCATTTGTGACCGGAAATGCGCCGATGTGAGCAACGGGCTCGGCGTAGAGCGTGGACTCGTGCTTGAGTGCCGTAGTATTATTTTGGATCGATTGGTTTGACATTTTTATTTTTCGTTTCTTTCGTTATCTGGCCCATGTATTTCCCGATTGTGAAGACGATGCCGAATGTTGAAATTAAAAACCCAATGCCCGTGAGTCCCAAAAATATCCACGGTTTTGTGCCGTATTGCCCGTCCAGCCACTTGCCGGCGATAAGCGCCACTACAATCGGCACGACCACCCACGCCGATACCTTGCCGAATATCTCTACTCCCGGTTTCCACCACAACTCGTTTTTCGGGTTTTCCACCATAAATTAAAAAGGCGTATGCCTATAGCCGTGGCATTACTTTAACAAAAAGTTCCCGTATTCTCAAGTTTTTAAGGTTCGATTCGCTGCGGCAAATCGAACCTTGGGAAAAAGCTAAATTCCCAATTCCTTTTTGAGAATGCTTTTGACGCTGTTTAGGGGAATGGAGAAGCTCACGTTGCTTGACCCGAGAACAGTGGCGACGTTGATGCCGACGGCTTCGCCGCGCATGTTGACGAGCGGGCCGCCGGAGTTGCCGGGGTTAATCGCGGCGTCGGTTTGAAACACCCCGTTTAGGGTTTCGACTTTTCCCGTTCCGTCCTGCGCGTCAATGCTTCGGTTAAGCCCCGAAATAATACCGACCGAAACCGAATTTGAATATTCGCCCAAGGCGTTCCCAATAGCGATGACGGACTCGCCCAACTTGACCGCACTCGAATCACCGAGCGTGACCGTTTTGTAGCCCGTGCCGCCTGCCTGCGCAGGCAGGTCGATTTTGATGATGGCAATGTCTTTGTCCGCGTCCTTGTATATCACTTTCGCCGCCTTTTGTTTGCCGTCTGCAAGGAGGACACTGTACGTTGCCGCCGTGTCGAGGACGACGTGGCGGTTGGTCAAAATGTAGCCGTCACTTGTGACGAGAAAGCCCGAGCCGCCGCCGACTTTTTGGTTCTTGACGCCTTTCTGGCGATAGACAGGCACTTGGATATTGAAGTCTTTGAAAAACGGGTCGTCGCCGAATGGATTTTGGTACACCACTTCAAGCTGGGGGACATCTTTTGAAATGACGACGGAGACGACTGCCGGAGCGACCTTGCTCACCGCTTCCGTGAGAAGTTCGTCCTGGGTTTTCGCCCGAACATCCTGACGGTTCTGAATTTCTTTGAGCGAAAGGGCGGTTTTGACGTTCTCGCCGGTGATTTTGTCAACCGCTTCGCTTACGGAAGCGAGCTGTTTCTGAAGCGATAGAATTTTGTCGTCAAACTTTTTCTCTTCATCCACGACAAAACTGGTTACGGAATTATGAATACTTTGTCCAACCCAAAAAACGACTCCGATTACAATAAGGCTTATGACGCTGTAACGGAGTCGGCGGTTCATACCCGTATATTTTATGGCAGAAGAAAAACCTGTCAAATAAAAACAGGGTGTTTTAATTAACACTCTGTAGAGGCTTAAAATAACTGTCTCAATTTTAGTAACCGATGGCAAGTGGAAGGTCGGCTTCACCCTCAACCCATTCTGGGTTTCCCTCCACCAGAGGCGAGAATTCTCCCGGTTTGTTTCTCACGGGGATTTTTTCGTCGAGAACGATGACAACGAAAAGTTGGATGCGATGTCCTCGAGGGAGGTGTTGTTTTATCTTCCGCCGATACAAGTCAGTCAGAGCGTCAACGGCGAGGTAAAAGTCTTGGATTGACCGCCTTATGCAAGCGGTTGGACCCGAAACCTCTGTCAACTTAATGTTGCACATCCCATCTGTCTCCGCCATGTCGGGGCTTCTCCTTGAAATGTCGTTCACCTGAATGTAGCCCTCCGCCGGACCGAAATCGAGCGGGACCTTGAGATGGGGGATCCAAACCTCCCTCATGACGTCGGGTCGCATTAGTTCTACACTGTCAGTTAGAGCTTGCGGGCAGTTATCGAATACCACGGCTTTTAGTTTCATATTTTTTGTTCTGTTTGGGGGTTTGTCTGTTGTCCACATTACACAAAAATAAAAACCTGTCAAGGTTTTTTCAATTCCCGCCCTTCCGGTAGCTTTTCTGACGGTTTTTAAAGTTTATTTAATCAACATATGTTGATTAAATAAACTTGTACGTTTTTAAACTGAAAGACCGAGCGATTTGATAAACGTTTGCAGTTCTTTTCCCGTGATTTCGCGGGCGGTGTTTGGTTTGAGGTTGCCGAGTTTGATATTCATGACGCGGAGGCGCTTGAGGGATACTACGGAAACGCCGAGAGCTTCGGTCATGCGTTTGATTTGGTGTTTTTTGCCCTCGGTCAAGGTGATAGTGAAGTGGTGAGCGTCAATAAGGTCAACCTCGCAGGGTTTGGTGAAATATCTCTCACCAATGTCTACTCCGCCCTCAAGTTTTTTGGCGAATGAAAAACTCACGGTGGTGGAAATTTCGACCGCGTATTCTTTCTCGTGGTCGTACTTTGGATTAAGGAGCCGGTCGGTCACGCGGCCATCATTGGTGAGAATGAGAAGTCCTTCGGAATTTTTGTCCAAACGTCCGACAGGAAAGAGTCCGTTCATGTTGAAAATATCAGCGATAGCTTTTTCGCCCGAAACAGGGGAGTGGGTGACATAACCGGCGGGTTTGTTGTACACGACGTACCGCCGCGGCGTACTCGCCGCGGCGGTACCTCTCATCTCCACTGTATCTTCCGTACCCACTTTTTGCCCCAGTACGGCCCGCGTGCCGTTTACAAACACCTTGCCCGCTTCAACAAGCGCATCCGCCTCTTTTCGTGTGGCAAGCCCCTTATCCGCGAGATATTTGTTGATTCTGGTTAATTTTTCGGGGTTGCTCATTGGTTTTATTAGAGGTTATATATTGACTGGGGAAAAAGATTTAGTTATAAAAAACTCCTCGATGGTTCGGGAGCTTCATGTGTATTGAAACGTTAGGGAGCAATCTCGAATTCTCATGTCTAAAATTGTTTAACAACACGGTCAAGTATAGGAAATTGAAGTTTTCGAAATTCACCTCTGTCAGATATTCCTATGTGATTACCCTTTCCCTTTTCTTCAACCGCCCACTCGAAGAGGGTAATTGCGTTGTTAAGACATTCTTTGATGGTGGTGCAGCCGGTTTTTTGCATCAGGACCTCAAGGTCCTTCACTCTTTTTTCGAGCAGTTCGAATTGTATTCTTCGGTTACTCGAAGTTGTTTTTTCAGTTCTCTGTTCTTCTGCCATAAGTTTTTCCTTTTGTCGAGCATGGTTTAACGAGCGTTACATAATCTATGTCTCACGTCACGATAGCATATTTATTTTCCGATATCAAGAACTCTCTAACAGCGTATCTTTTTGTTATGATACAATGTTAATTATGGACAACGACATTTTGAAACGGCTCGACGAACAGGATAGGAAACTCTCTGCAATTTTGGAGTCGTTGGAAAAAATGCGGAAGTATTTTATGTGGACGCTTATCATTTCGGTGGCGGCTATTGTCTTGCCGCTTATCGGCTTGGCTTTCGCCTTGCCGTCATTTTTCAACAGTCTGACGATTCCGGCGGGACTGTAAACAAGTTATAAAGTTAAAAGTTAAGAAAAGCCCCGCGCCGTCCGACGGCGCGGGGCGGATTCTTTTTATGTTTCTATCAGCTTGGTGATCCTGTCTTGCAGGGCGAAGAATTCGCTCGAGCGGGGGTTGCGCGGCCGGGGCGTTTCCACCTTGATAGTCGTCTTGATTATGCCCGGATGTCCTCCCATGACAATAATCCTGTCGGACAGTTCTATGGCGTCCGATATTAAGTGATTGACCATGAGGATTGTCATGCGATATTTCTCCCACATGGCGGTGACGTCATTTTTGAGTTTGTCGGCGATAATGCTGTCGAGACTCGAGAACGGCTCGTCCATCAAAAGAAAGTCGGGAGAAACCGCGAGCGCTCGCGCAAGCCCCACGCGTTGGCGCTCGCCGCCCGACAGTTCTTTCGGATACTTTTTCTCAAAACCGGAGAGACCCGCTTCGGCGATTTTTTCTTCCGCGATTCTTCGGCGTTTGTGTTCCCCGACGCTTTCCATGGCAAGCCCGAATTCGACGTTTTTTTGGACCGTAAGCCACGGAAAGAGGGCGAAGTTTTGGAACACTATAGTCGCTTTCTTAAAGTCGCGGAGAATCACGCCTTCCGTCATCGTGGTAAGACCGGTGAGTGTGCGTAGCAGTGTCGACTTGCCGCAACCCGACGGTCCGACCATCGACAGGAATTCACCGCGTTTTACGTCAAAGGAAATGTCCCGAAACGCCCACTCTCGCTGCCCGCGTTCGTTCGTAAAGGCGTGCGATACGCCGGATAGTTTTACGAGGGGTTTATTCTCCATAGTATTCGGTTTTTTTAAGCAGGGGCGCCCACGCCAGTTTGTTGATTATAAATACAAAAATGAGAATGGCCGCGATACCCGCGGTTAAGAGAGCGCTGTTACCGGTCGTACTCGCGTTGTTGAGGAAGACCCCGACGCCGGAGTGAAAGCCGATGATTTCAATGCCGATAACCGCTTCCCAGCCGATTGAAATACCGACAATTGAACCGGTGATAATAGCCGGCCATGAGAGCGGAATGAGGTAATACCAAACACGTTTCCAGCCGGTCGCGCTGAAAATGGTAGCCGCGTCGTTTAAGTCGGTGCGAGCGCTTCGGATGGCGTGGAGCGTGTAGAAAAGAATCGGCCATATGACCGACGTGGCGATGAAAATTACCGCCATGAAGTTGGTGTAGCCGAAGAATAAAGCGAAAACCGGAATGAGCGCGAAAGAAGGCACGTTTTGCGCCACATCAAAAACCGGAATGAGCGCATCGCCCCACTTGCTTGTGCCGAACGTGACCGCAAGCGCGACACCGAGTGAGAGCGATATCGCGTACCCAAGCGCCAGTCGATACATCGATAAGCCAAGGGCGCTTAGAAGCGATAAAAAATCGGCCCGCGCCAAACCGCCGAGGAGCGCGAGGAGGAGAAGCGGCGCGAGCAAGGTGAGCGCCGCCGTCAGTCTGTGGTGACGTTTTCGGTAGATGTGTATTCTATGACTTGCGTGTATCATATTGCTCTATTGTAACTCGGCTGAAGCGCGCTGTCAGCCGGACACGTTTTGTGGTATATTTTCCTGACCCCAGCACCACTTTTTAAGGTTCGACCTTAAGTCGGGAAAAAGGTCGAACCTTAATCCCAAAAGTGGTGCTGGACGGCGATTTTGAAAAACTCGCCGACTCGTTAACAAAATCAGCCACATGTTTTCCCTGCCCATCATTCACTTCATCATAAATTACGGCTACGCCGCCATATTAGTCGGCGCGTTTTTTGAGGGTGAGTCGATTTTGATTATCGGGGGGCTCGCGGTTCAGCAAGGGTATCTCGATTTACCTCTGGTCTTTTTATGTTCATTTATCGGCACATTGATTTCCGACAACTTATTTTTCTTTCTGGGAAGATTCCACGGACATAAGCTGGTTTCCAAACATAAGCTTTTCGGCAAGCTCACGGTGGTCTCGGAAAAATTTTCCGGCAGGAGCGGCCCGTTCCTCTCGTTCGCCATGCGCTTCATGTACGGTTTTCGCCATCTCATGCCGGTGTCTCTCGGCATGTCCGCCATCAAAGGCCGGACGTTTTTCCTGTTCAACCTACTCGGCGGTCTCACGTGGGTACTCTCCATCGGCTTTGCCGGTTACTTCTTTGGCGACCTGCTTGAAATTTTCTTGGGTAAAATCAGGCATTATGAATTCCGGGTCGTCGTCATTGTCATTCTAGCGGCGGTTCTTGGACACATTATTTACAAATTCATTAGGCGCAGAATGGAGGGTTATATCAAAAATTAAAAAGGTGTATGAAGCAAAAACCGAGTCACAACAGACCCGTTCGAAGACCAGTAGCTGACACGTCGTGGGAAAAGGCCGCCGCGTGGTATGACGATTTACTTCAGTCGGGGGAAGGGACGTACCAGCATGATTTGATTTTGCCCAACGTCCTCCGTCTTCTCGCAGTGAAAAAGGGAGAGAAACTGCTTGACCTTGCCTGCGGCCAGGGACTTTTCTCGCGGGAGGTCGCGAAAGCTGGAGCGAAAGTGACTGGGGTTGACCTGTCACCACGGCTTATCACGATTGCCAAAGAACGTTCCCCGCGCGGCATCCAATTCCACGTTGCACCCGCCGACAGGCTGGATTTTTTAGCCGGCAATTCTTTTGATGCCGTTGTCTGCGTGTCAGCCATTCAGAACATGAAAAATGTCGTGGGTGTTTGCGGTGAGGCCGCGCGCGTGCTCGCGCGCGGCGGACGCTTTCTTGTTGTGATGAATCACCCAGGCTTTAGGATACCGAAACGTTCCGCGTGGGGTTTTGATGATGCGAAGAAAATCCAGTACCGTCGCGTTGATGAGTATATTTCAGAATCCTCGGCGGAGATTACGATGAATCCTGGTAGTGATTCTCCCGTCAGTACGGTTTCTTTTCACCACCCCCTCCAGTTTTATTTCAAAGCCCTGCACAAGGCCGGTTTTGCCGTAAGCCGTCTTGAAGAGTGGACGTCCAAAAAGGAAAGTCAGGCGGGTCCACGCGCCGATGCCGAAAACAAAGCCCGCAGGGAATTTCCGCTGTTTCTGGCGATTGAAGCTGTACGATACGAAAATTATGCCTGCCCGCCAAAGCCAGAGCTAAGGTAGTGGCAATGTTTATAAAAGTTTACCACGCGAATTAATAACAACATGTCTAGTTGGAAGTGCCTTAGTCTGTGGCAGGCGGGCGAATGGCAACGAAATCATACGAAAGAAATAGGATAAGGAAACTTCGCAAAACTGTACATTTTTGTTAAAATGTTTGTATGAAAATTATTATTTACACCAAAACTAGGTGTCCGTGGTGCCGCGATGCGCTCGCCTTTTTGAACAACAATAAAATCCCTTTTGAAGAGCGAGAGGTCCGCGGCAACCCGACTTTTTTCAATGAGTTGAAACAGAAAAGCGGGCAGGACAAGACCCCGACACTCGACGTTGACGGAGAAATTTTGGCCGACACCGACGCGGCCGCGATAGATGTTTTTCTTAAGAAGAAAAGTATTATTAGCTAAGCACGAAATTCTAAATCCGAAACAAACCCCAAATTCAAAAAGGGGAAAATCTTAAACAAAGAGTGTAGTCCCCGTTTGTAGTTTTGAATTTGTGATTTAGATATTGTTTAGTATTTCGATATTAGAGTTTCGAATTTATTTTTATGCAGCACTACGTTTGTACAGGCAGTTGTCACGGCGAGGCGCGAAGCGCTGGTGAATGCGAGGCGGAGTTTTGTTCGAAAGAAGGACAGCCCCTTGTTTCCTGCGCCTGCGAGGACGGTTTGCATGAGGGCGCGGGAGAAAAATCTACCGAAAGCGAAGATGCTACGGACTAACAATACGAATTACGAATCGGTACGAATATACAAATTGTCGCGGGTTCGGGATTCGTACATTTGTAGTGATTCGTAATTCGTATTATTTAGTGTCTTTAAGCTCCAAACTCCAGTGGAGGCCGAGGAACATAATGATGCCAAGAAAGACAAAGATGTATTTGATTGGCATGTCTACGCTAAAGAGTATGATTGCCAAAACCGGACTTACAATGTAGGCCCAGGAACGCATGGTCCTGAAGAGTCCGATAATATCCGCTTTACTCGAGTGGACTTTTTTGAAAAAGTAAGTTTCGCTCATAATCTCCACCATCGCGGCGCCGATACGGGTTATGAAAAGAATCGTGGCCCAGAGCGCGAGGTTTTTGATTTCGATAAAGGCGATAAGTCCGGTGGAAATCGCCATGACGATAAAGCCCACTGACATGACCTCCTTTTCGCCCCAGCGTCTGTCGGCCAGTCTCCCCAAAGGCGCTTCGGTTAGAACGAACGGTAGAAGCATGATGCTAAATATTATGCCGATTTCACGCCACGAAAAGCCGATATGAGTGTAGAGATAAAGGGGCGTGTAAATGACCATCCAAGAATAGAAAAATTGCAGGAGAAACCCGACAATGAAAATATCGCGGATGTCTTTGTTTCGGACAACTTCTCCGGCAGTATCACGAAGATGGACGTGTTTGTACTCGGGATCTTTGAAATTTTTAAGGTTGTTGTGAACGAAGAAAAGAATCGGTAGCAGAAGGAGAGCGGCGGCCAGGAAGACTTTCCAGTAGTCGCCGTCGGTTAAAATGATGCCGCCGACTAACGGTGCGACAATCCAGGCAGTGTTCGCGGTCGACAAAAAGGTGCCGCGAATTTTCCCCGTGACGGAGTCGCGCGAGAAGCTTTCCAGAAAAACATCTATGTTGAAGCCTATGATTGCTACCGAAATGAAACCCGTGACGAAAAAGACGGAAACCAGAAACTCGTTTTGGGCAAAGACCAGACCGAAGACGGAAATAAAATCGACGATGAGGAGGCTCATCATCGTTTTGTAATTTCCAAACTTTCTCAAAATTTTGGGTACAACGACAAAAACCGCTATGGCGAGGAGCGCGGAGAGAGTGTACATAATGCCGACGAAGTTTTCACTCGTGAAGCGCGCGAGAAAGGTCGAGGTGACGTAGGAAGGCAGAGCCGCGTGGAGGGTGAAGAGGAAACCAAGGATATACATCACGAATATGCTCGATTGCTTTTTTTCAGAATCCATGGCGCACATTGTACCACAATTAAAAAAGAAGGCTTCAAGCCCCTTCATCCTCGGTGGATTACGACCTCCCATGCTAAAATATCGGAAGATAAAAAACAGAAAGCACGTTTATGAAAAGAAAAGACTTGAAGCCCGGCATGTATCTGCGCAACGGGGTAACCGGCAATCTCGGTGAAGTGCACGGCCAAGCACAAAAGCCGCGCGAGCTTCACCCCGCCCATCCGCTCTTTGTCGCCGTGAGAGTTTGGAGCACCAAATCAGAAAGGTGGTCCTATCCGTACTGGCGACTAGCCCACGTCAAAGTGGCCCCAGCCGAGTAACAGGTCAGGCACAAGTTTGACTTTTTTTGTGAGCGGCGTATGTATTGACATAAATATCAATAACTGATATAAGATACAGCGGTCAATGTTCTTCGAAAAACTCGAATGAGCTGGCCAACAAATGAAAGGGTAGTTGTGAATAATACAGTAAAGAAGATACTGGCGCCGCTGTCAGAACACAGCAGTCAGTTGTTAAAGTACAACAACAGTGGGAAAGAGGAATTAGTTATCGGTTCTTATGTTGGTCCTAGAAATACGCCAACCATACGGCACGACGAATTCGTGATTAAGGCAGTATTGCCGGCGCTCCAGGGCACCATTAAGAGGTTCGGGACGGAACAGGTGGCAAAGGAAATCGTCAAAGTTACCATACCCCTGTATGAACACGCTGACCAAGGTAGTCTATATGGTCCGGGTGCCGATGCGGCATGTTTTCTTTCGACCACCCTCACGGGCGAACGCGGTGGTGGGGAGGACGGGAACTTCTCACGCAATTTAACCAATCCACTTTTGGCAGAGAAGTACGGCGTGCCGTACGTCTTCGGACCGATTTCGGAGCTGGCAGTTGTGCATCAAATAACAAAAGTGTTTTACGCCTCGAAGTTTCTTCACTGTCATGCTTGCCGCATGGGCGAAGTAATCGACAACTTCAGCCGAGAAAACTACCTTGCTTACATCGCTCTTTGTAAGAAGCTTCTCGAACATGGCATTTTTGACTGGAGCATGGAAAATGACCCCGAAGAATGGGGTATGCTTCGTCCGTCAATCAAATTGTACGGTCTCGAAGCGGTCATGAATCCGATGGTCCAAGCCATGATTGACGTCGGTCATCTGTCCGGTACCAAAGATTCCAAATACCAGTATTCGTTCATGCACTGGCCCATCCAAGGACTCTACCCCCTGATGCTACCGCGCGTTCGTAAGAGTGGTGTCGGCGAGATAGATAAGTTTTTGAGGCCGGTGGTGGACTTTGTCCTCGAACTTGGAGAAGTAGGCGCGTTTCAGGGGCCTTCTTCAAGGGGTAGTGTTGAAGGTGAGTTTTTCTTGGCGCTCACTCGGGATTATTTGGAAGAAATCAGAAGCAAGGGCATCCAGCAGGTCTTAAAGGAAATTCGACTTCCTTGGAAGAAGAGACTCTTGCAGAAAAAGTAGTTTATTACGACAACGGCGTTCTACAGAGCGCCGTTTTTATGCGGAAACCGTGGGGAAACCGTGGCCACCACCTTTTTTCGCAAAGAAGTGTGGTATAATTTTTCGATGCAAAATATTTCCAAGCTTACCGGTCGGCAATTTCCTGCCGGAATCGTTTATCACGTTTTAAACCGGGCAAACGCCCGGGTTCCGATTTTTCAAACCGACACCGACTACCAACTTTTCGAACACACTCTTTTTGAATCTCTTGAACAAAGTGGCATGCCGGTATTGGCATTCTTAATCATGCCGAATCACTGGCATTTGGTTTTGTATCCTACGGAAGACGGATCACTTTCACAATTTATGAGCTGGTTGACCAACACTCATGTAAAACGCTGGCAGACCTCACATCAGACTGTAGGTATGGGGCATTTATATCAAAATTCATTCAAAGCCTTTCCGGTTCAAACTGACTCATATTGCTTGAATCTGATTCGATATGTGGAAAGTAATGCGCTCCGCGCGCGAATGGTAGACCACGCAGAGAAGTGGCGTTGGTCCAGCTTATGGATTAGAGAATTTGGGACACCCCACCAGAAAAAAATGCTCTCGGAGTGGCCCATAGAATATCCTGATGATTACATTTCCTTCGTGAATGAACCAATATCAAAAAATGTAATAGAAGAACTCCGAGATTCTGCGCGTCGAGGGAAGCCGTTCGGAGAGGATGATTGGACCGACCGAACGGCCAGACAGTTGAATATATCATTGCGTAGGCAAGGAAGGCCAAGGAAAGATAAGATGTAAGTTCTATTGATGGTAGGGAGAGGGTTCAAAGTTCCAACAAATTACACCACAAAAAAGAGCTAAAAAAGGTGGTGGCCACGGTTCCCACGGTTCCACGGTTTACACACCGAGGAGGACGGGAATTACAATCGGGCGCTTGGCGGTTTTTTGGAAGAGGAACCGGCCGACATTGTCGGTGAGGACACTTTTGACATACTCGAAATTAATCGGGTTCATGCCGGCAGTCGTATCCTCGATGGTTTTTTTGATGATGATGCGGGTTTGGTGGAGGAGGTCTTGCGATTCGCGCAAATACACGAATCCGCGGGAGATGATGTCGGGGCTCTTTTTAAGTTTTCCGTTCGAGGTGTTGACGGAGGCGATGATGACGAACATGCCGTCCTGGGCGAGCATCTGTCGGTCACGAATGACCACTTCCTGTACGTCGCCCACCGAGAAGCCGTCCACCATGACCATGCCCGAAGGCGCTTTTTCTTTGAGCCGGACCAGTTTTTTGCCGCCGTCCTGAATTTCAATAACGGTGCCGTTATCGGGGACGACAATGTGTTCGGGAGGCATGCCCACGGACTTTGCCAAGTCTTCGTGGACGCGGAGCATGTAGTGATTGCCGTGTATCGGCATGAAAAATTTCGGGCGTATGTGCTTGTGTAGCCACTCAAGTTCACCGCGGTTGCCGTGGCCGGTGGAGTGAATATAAACGTCGGACGTCCGGTAGTGAATGATTTTGGCGCCCTGTCTTGCAAGATTGTCTTTGAGTTTCTGCACCGCTTTTTCGTTGCCCGGAATGATTGAAGATGACAGAAGCACGCTGTCGCGCGGTGTAATCTTGAAGTATTTATGCGATTTGTTCGACATGCGCATGAGCGAGGCGAATTCGTCGCCCTGGGCGCCGGTCACGAGGGCGATAATGCGGTCCGGCGGATAGCTGTCCATTTCCTCGGGCATAATCAACGTGTCTTTTTTTACCTTGAGAATGCCCATGGTTTTGACAATCTCTATATTGTTTTTCATGCCGCGGCCGTCCACGACCACTTTCTTGCCGTACTTTTCGGCGGAATGAATAATCGACATCATGCGTTCGATTTGCGAGGCGAAAGTGCCGATGATAAGACGGCTCTTGGTGTTTTTGATGATTTCGTCGAGATTTTTTTTGACGAGGCGTTCCGGCGTTGAGAAGCCGGGATTGTCCACATTGGTCGAGTCCATCATGAGAAATAGAGCGGGTTCGGTTTTGAAACGTTCGAATTCTTTTTCTTCCGCTTCCGTCGGCACGCCGTCTTCGTGGTCGAGCTTGATGTCGCCGGGGTTTACGACTCCACCGTAAGGCGTTTCGATAATAACGCCCATCGAGTCGGGAATGGTGTGCGTGACCGAGAAGAATTTCACTTTCAGATTGCCGATTTTTATGGTGTCTTCTTTTTCAACCACCCGAATATCAAGTGCCGGGAGGTGGGGAAACTCCTCCTGCCGTTTTTTAATCATCACAGTCGTGAGCGAGCGGGAGTAGAGGGGCGGGTTGCCGATTCTCTCCATGATGTAAGGAATGCCGCCGATGTGGTCGAGGTGGCCGTGGGTGATAATGAGCGCCCGGATTTTATCTTTCCGTTCTTCCAGATATTTGGTATTGGGCAAAATGTAGTCGATGCCCGGCGTATCTTCTTCCTTGAACTGGAAACCGGCGTCAAGCACGATAATATCATTACCGAATTCCACGGCGGTCATGTTCTGACCGATTTGTTCCACGCCGCCCAAAGGAATGATACGAATGGCGTCCACCGCAAGCGGCGGAATGACGCTTTCGAATTTTTTACCATCGGCATGAGCGCCGCCCGCGTGCGAGCGTCCTATCCCGCCACGGTGACGCGGCCGGTCAAGCTTTTTGCCGCCAAAACCCCTTGGAGTTTTTGAGTCAAAACGTACGCCGCCGTGATGAGCGGGCCGGCCATGCATGGGGGAAAGGGCTGGTTTGCGCCCGGCTTCGGGTGTGTTATAGGAGTGAAATGTCCGGCTTGGTCCGGACGGCGTCGCCGGTCGGGAATCCTGTCCGTGAGGCACGGAGGGACGAGAACGGAAAGGCGGTCTTTGCGGTTTGTCTTTATCCATAAATTAAAATGAAAATTCTAAGCACGAAGCGCGAAATTCTAAACAAATTCTAAATTCCAAAGTAAGAAAATTCTAAATTAAGAGCGTCGTCTTATTTGAGATTTTGAAGTTATGATTTAGATATTGTTTCGGATTTCGATATTCGAATTTCGTGTTTTCTTATAAATAATTATTGTTTTGGGGCGAAAATCTTCCATACCTTTTCGGTTTCGACGTACCACTTTTCTATGTCGAGAAATCGTTCCGCGGGGACGGTAATGTGACCGAGCGTGAATCCCCCGAGCGTTTTCGGCACGACGTAGAGGAAGTCGGGAGAATAAATGAAGATGGCCGGGATGTCGGACCGTATCTCCTGTTCAAGGGCGCGGTATTTCTCGAGCCGTTTGTCGCGGTCCGTAAGCGCGCGGGCATCGTCTAAGAGCTTGTCGGTTTTGCTGTTGGTGTAGAGAGCGATGTTTAGTCCCGGGTCGTTTCTTTGCGATGAGTGCCAAAAGGCGAAAAGGTCGAGGTCGCGACCGATTATCTCCCCGAAAAGAAGCGCGTCGTACTTTCGGGTTCGGATGACGTTTTGGTTCAGCTCGCCGATGTCGGAAGTTTTTACTTCCACCGATACCCCGATTTTCCGCCACATGGCTTGAAGCATCAAGGCCGCGGCTTTGAGCTCCGGAGCGTTTGACGTACTAATCGCGAAAGAGAGGGTAATCGTCTCCTTTTTATTTTTTTTCTCGTACACACCCGCGTCGTTCAATTTCCATTTCGCGTTTTCGAGGGTTTTTTTGGCTGCCGCGATTTGTTCCGTCTCGTTCCACCCCGGCGGATTTTCGTCTGCGCTAGCCGCTGAAGGAAGGAGGCCCGGCGGTATGGGACTCGAAATGGCGATGCCTTCGCCTTTGAGAACACTCTCGACTATCGCCTGCTTGTCGGTAGCTTGTTCAAGCGCCTGCCTTACCTCTTTGCTCGCGAGAACCGGCGCGCGGTTTTCATTGAAGAAGACGGCGAAGATGCGGGGGAGCGGCGTTCGCTCAATTCGGCCGCCGGCCGCTTTGATGGAACCCGCTTGTTGGGGGGAAATGTTGGCCATGCTACCCACGTTTCCGTTTTCATACGCCGCTCCGAGCGCGCCGTTGTTTTGGAAAAATTTTATGACGAGATTGTTTATAAGAGGCTTGCCGAACGTATAGGCGTCAAAGGCTTCAAGTTGGTAATAAACCGGAATACCCGAGCCGTTTCGTGAAATGGACTTGAGTTTGTAGGGGCCGGAACCGACGGGTTCAATGTTGAATTGGCCGAAAGGAAATTCTTCCGAACCTATACTGCTCCAGATATGCTTTGGTAGAATGCCCAGGGTCAAGTTTTCGACAAAGGGCGAGTAGGGTTGTTTCAAAACCATTTTGATTTGCCTGTCGTCGACTTTCTCCACGCTCACGCCCTCCCAGTTTGGACGCTTGGGACTTTTAAGGGAGGGGTCCTGGGCTTTTTCTATGGTGAAGACCACGTCATCGGCGGTGATGGGCGTTTTGTCGTGGAACGTGAGTTTCGGTTTGAGGGTGAACGTGTAGGTCAAGCCGTCGGGTGAAATTGAATAGCTCTCGGCGAGGTCAGGTACCAGAGTACCTCCCGCCGCCTTAAGTAGTCCGGAGTAAACGAGGGCCGTCAAATCACGGTCAGCGTCCGAAATCGCGAGGATGGGATTTATGAAGCGCGGCAAACCTATGACCCCTTCGGAAAACGTGCCGCCGCGGCTTGGCACCTCAACCATGAATTCCTGATTCAGTCGGTAGAGAGCGGACCCTGCGCCGAGAAAAAGAATGACCGAGAGCGTGTAGAAAATAACTTTTTCAGTCAGCGTAAAACGAGCCACCGCTTCTTCAATAATGCGGGCTTTTGGAATAGAAAAGCGTTTGGAAAATATGTGTTTGATTTTTTCCTTCACTGGAGCTGACGCAATACGAATATACGAATGAATGCTAATCTGCGAATAACTACGAATAAGAAAGCACCGGATTAGTAGGTATTTGTAGATTCGTATAAATTCGTATATTGGTATGTTTACCTACTTAATGATGAGTGCCAAAAACGCGGACACGGCAAAAAGAATTGCCAGTACAATACTTGCGTTGAAAGTAAATTTCTCAAAACCCCGCCTCGTGTGGAAGCCGGAACTGAAGTTATCCCCCAAGGCGCCGCCGAGGCCCGCGGCGGTCTGCTGCAGCAAAACACCGATGGAGAGAAGCACCGCCAAAATAACCTGTATATAGGGTAACAATTGAGAAACTACCTGCATTGGAAAAGAGTGTAGCATGGGGAAGTTTAAAATGCAAAGCCGCCACACCTAACACAAAGGTCGAACCTTTGTACAAAGGTTCGACCTTTGCAAATAAAAAATCGCGGAAGCGTGGAGTTTTCGCGGTAGTCAGTTCGATAGCCAACTCTTTGGCAACGAACGAGATTTCTAACTGATTTAGGTTAGCATTTTATTTATCGATTGTCAAGTTTGCGAATCGTCTGAAAACCAATATAATGTCCTCACTTAACATTTTTCAAAGACAAGCTGTTATAGTCTGACAGCTTGCTATTTATCAGTAATATAATTATCCGATGCCAGTCTTGCGAATTTACTCGAATGATGCGAAAGGGGAAAGATAGGTAATTTGGTTCGCGGCATTCGCATAAGGTTCGTAGTTTCGCATCGGTTATAAAAATATGAAGAAAGAAAAAAAAGTTACGACAAAAAGTGTGTTAGGCCGTAACCCAAACATCAAACCTTTGGGCGACAAGGTTTTAATAAAAGAGATCGAAGCGGTCGAGGGCGGGAAAACCGAATCGGGCATCATCATTCCCGACACCGTGAAGGAAGATCGGGGGGCGAAGAAGGGCGAAGTCATTGCTGTCGGACCCGGGCACTTCGAGGATGGCAGGCATGTTCCTATAGGCGTCAAGGCGGGCGACACGGTGCTCTATCAGTGGGGTGACACCATTAAGATTGGGGAAACGGAATACGTTGTTGTGGCAGAAAGCTCAATATTGGCTATTATTAAATCATAAACACTAAATTCTAAACTCTAAACAAATTTCAAAACACAAAACACAAATTCCCAAAAAGGCCGTTTAAGATTTTGGGTTTTAGGATTTGTAACTTGTTTAGTATTTAGGTTTTAGAATTTAGATTTTTATCAACTCTATTTAAATAAAGTATGGCAAAAATAATCAAATTTAATGAGTCCGCTCGGAAAGCGCTAAAACGTGGAGTAGATATTGTCGCCGACGCGGTTAAAATTACCATCGGGCCGCGGGGCAGAAACGTTGTGCTCGATAAAGGCTACGGCGGTCCGACCATTACTAATGACGGCGTATCAATCGCCAAAGAAATCACCCTCAAAGACAAATTCGAGAACATGGGTGCTGAAATTGTGAAGGAGGTAGCGCAGAAAACCAACGATTTCGCGGGTGACGGCACGACGACCTCTGTCATTTTGATGCAGGCGATTGTGGCCGAAGGCATGAAGCAGACGACTATGGGCGTGAATGCTATGGGAGTAAAATTCGGTATCGAGAAAGCAACCGAACATGTGGTGAAAGCGCTCAAAGATATCGCAAAGCCGATTAAGACCAAGGAGGAAATCCGGCAAGTGGCTTCAATCGCGGCCGAGTCGGAGGAGGTTGGCAAGATTATCGCCGATACTATAGATAAGGTTGGAAAAGATGGCGTGGTGACGGTGGAGGAATCGCAGTCGTTCGGTGTCGAGTCGGAAATCGCGCAGGGTTTGGAGTTTGATAAAGGTTACGTGTCGCCCTACATGATTACAGACGCCGAGCGGATGGAGGCGAAGTACGAAGACCCAGCTATCCTTATCACCGACAAAAAAATTTCCGGCGTCAAAGAAATTTTGCCGCTCTTGGAAAAATTGGCGCAGACTGGCAAGAAAGAACTGGTGATTATCGCCGAGGAAGTGGAAGGGGAGGCCCTAGCCACTTTCGTGGTCAATAAACTCCGCGGCGGTTTTAATGTTTTGGCGGTCAAAGCTCCCGGATATGGCGACCGTAAGAAAGAAATGCTCGAAGATATCGCCGTGACTGTCGGCGCGAAAGTTATTTCCGAAGAAATCGGTATCACATTTGAAAAAGCCGAGCTTAGTATGTTTGGTCGCGCGCATAAAGTGATTGCTACCAAAGACAATACCGTGATTGTCGGGGGCAAGGGCAAGAAGTCGGAGATTGAAGCACGGGTCGCGGCGCTTCGAAAGCAGCGCGCGATGACCGAGTCGAAGTACGATGTCGAAAAACTCGACGAGCGCATCGCCAAGCTCTCAGGCGGCGTGGCCGTTATTAAAGTCGGCGCGGCGACGGAAACGGAAATGAAGTATTTGAAATTGAAAATTGAAGACGCGGTGAACGCGACCAAAGCCGCAATCGCGGAGGGGGTGGTTTCCGGTGGCGGTGTGGCGCTTATCAAAGTGTCGCAAAAAGTGGGTGAGTGGCTCAAGAAAGAGTTGGCAAAGAACTCTATGATGGATTCGACAAGCTCACCGCAAGCCAAAGAGTTCGAAGTCGGTTTCAACATCGTGCTCAAAGCACTCGAAGCTCCTCTTAAACAAATCGCCATTAACGCAGGCAAGGACGACGGTTCGGTGATTGTAGAGCGTGTCCGAAACGGCAAGGGCAATACTGGTTATGATGCTTTGAAAGATGAGATGGTTTCCGACATGCTTGTTGCGGGTATTATCGACCCCGTGAAAGTGACTCGCGCCGGCGTGCAGAATGCCGCCTCCGCCGCCGCCATTCTCCTTACGACCGAAGCCGCCGTGGCTGACGAGCCGGAAGAGAAAAATCCTCCGATTGGTGGAGGCATGCCCGGGGGAATGGGAGAATACTAGCACGAAAGCCGTAATTTCCAATTTCTAATTCATTTAATTTCTAACAAAGCCGCCGCGGCCGGAGGTCGCGGCGGCTTTGGCTTTTGCAGTAAGTTGTGCTATATTGTGAGCATGACCAAAGCGTTGGAGAAGAAAATTATTACCACGGTTCAGCGAGCGGTTGCTGATTCTATTCATAATGTCCTTACGGACCCGAATTACGGATTGAAGTTGACCTCGGCAGTTCACGCGCGTCTCGCGGGGTATCGTCGAAAGAAGACACACCGCTTGATTTCGCTTGCCGAAGTTCGCCGCCGTTTCGCGTAACTTTTTATGTCAGAGTGGGGCGTTGATTTTGAAGATGAGGCGAATGACGATCTGGAGAAAATTTCGCCAACGGTACGGAATCAGATTCTCGATAAACTTGAGTGGTTCCGGAGTCATTTTGGAGAAGTGAGTCCAATACCTCTTGGAGGAGAGTTGCGCGGTTTTTTCAAACTTCGAGTTGGCGATTATCGCGTTATTTATGATATTCGCTAGTCTTCGTATCGTTTGATTATCGTACTTGTTGACCACCGCTCGCGAGTATATAAGCGAAAAAGAAAATAATTTTTCAACATGCACAAAAACAGCGGCCTTGCGCCGATCATTTGGGTTATTGTTGCCGCCGTCTTTCTCGGCGGAGGGTTTGTTGCCTACAGAATTTACAACAAAAACTACCTTACTGATAACAAACCCGTTGTTGAAACGTCGGACACGGAGGGTTGGAAAACCTATCGCAACGAGCAGTATGGGTTTGAGGTGAGTTACCCATTGAGTTGGAGTGTTACTGATATTAGCTCTAAAAAGTCAGGCACCGGGGTAAAAATAGAAAGTCCGACTCGCTCCGATATTCCAGGGTATACAGATATTCCAGCAAGCTATCGGATTCTTATTTCTCCTCACACTGATTATTATTCAATCGCCGACTTCGGAAGCTCCAAGTTTCCGCCACAATCATGGTGGAATGCCGGCATAGATAAAAAAACTACGGAGGAAACGGTAGAATACAAACTTGGAAAACAAATCATAGCTTCTTTCAAATTTACCGACACCGCGGTTCCCGGTTCTGATATAATGGCAACATTTAGAAATCCAGAGTTCGGTATTTCGTTTGAATACCCGACGCGGTATTCGGTTTTGAGATTGCCGGGCCAAACCGACGTTGGCGCACTGCCCCTACTGGAATACAAGGCACCTGATAAATTTGCTTACGACACCATCGCCGTAAGCTGGCTTCCTTTTAAACAGGGACAGAACGTTGAGCAGGTTATGGTAAACAATGTAGTGTATGACGGAAGCGGAGCGCACCCAAAATCTTTTGACTCGTTCGTTCTCGTTCATTTGGGTGACAATGATTTTTACAAAATTGGCACAGGACTTTTTGAGGGAGTCCTTGGCTACCAGTATTATTTAGTTAGGGACAGCGGAGCTTTTGTGTTCACACTTACTTCAAGCGGCGTGCCTTGGACGGACCCCTCATACGATTCCGAAAAAGACCCGCGCCTTTTGGACTTGCAGGAAATTTTGCGGACGGTAAAATTGAGTAACTAACTTGTTTTGTTGATTTTAAATTTATAAACATTATTCGATTAATCAATAAATAAAAAGGCCATGAAAAAGTCCACATATATCATTCTTGCGGTCGTTGCCATCATCTTACTTTACGGATTGGTAATCTATAACGGGTTGGTGGGGGCAAGTGTCGGTATTGACGGTCAGTGGGCGCAGGTGGAAGCCCAGTACCAGCGCCGGCTTGATTTGATTCCGAATCTCGTCGCGTCGGTGCAGGGGATTTTCAAGCAGGAGCAAACCATCTTTACGGCACTTGCGGACGCGCGGGCTCACTACGCCGGTGCCGCCAATGTCAATCAAAAAGCTGCCGCGGCGACCGAAGTGGAAAGCGCTCTTGGGCGACTCTTGGTGGTGGTGGAAAACTATCCGCAACTCAAGTCGTCCGATACGGTTCAGACTCTCATGTCACAGCTTGAAGGCACCGAGAACCGGATTTCAATCGAAAGAAAACGATTCAATGAAATGGTCGCGAGTTACAACCTGAAAACCAAGCGTTTCCCATCATCCCTCGTCGCGTCGCTCTTCGGTTTCGGCAGCCGCGCGTACTTTGAAGCGGCCAAGGGAGCGGAAAACGCGCCGGCGGTGAAATTCTAGATTCAAGAATCTAGATTCAAGATTCAGGAATTATGCAGAGTAGAATACTCAAAAGTTTTTTTGGTTTGGTCGCGGTAATTGTACCGTGTGTGGTTTTCGCGTACTCAAGTCCCGGCACGCCGCGCGGATTCGTGAACGACTTCGCGGGGATTTTGAGTACTCAAGAGCGGGTGACTTTGGAGGCGAAGCTGACTGCTTTTGAAAATGACACGACGAATGAAATCGCGGTTATCACCGTAAAAAATCTCGGCGGCGACAGCGTGGAAAATTACGCCGCGGAGCTTTTCAAAGACTGGGGCATCGGGAAAAAAGGGAAGGACAACGGTGTGCTGCTCTTGGTTGCCGCTGAGGACCGAAAAATGCGAATCGAGGTGGGGTACGGACTGGAGGGCGCTCTCACAGATGCGCAGGCAAGCTGGATTATCCGGAACATCATGACTCCGGCGTTTCGCGCCAACGATTTTTATGGCGGGATTCTGGGGGCGGTTTCAAAAATTATCTCGGCGATTGGTGGAGAAACGATACCATCTGACAAAGCACCAAGCGGCCAATCGCAGTCAGGGGGTTTTGACTTTTCCAATATTTTTTTCTTAATCCTTTTTGTACCGATTTGGCTCGGGAGTATTTTGGGGCGTTCAAAGTCTTGGTGGGCGGGAGGAGTGATTGGCGGCGTGGCGGGTGTCGTTATCGGTTTTATATTCGGCTTTTTCTATTTTGGTCTAGCGGCGGTGGTCTTGCTCATACCGGCCGGACTTCTCTTTGATTTTTTTGTTTCGAGAACTTATGCTAGAAGCGTGGGTGCCGGTTTCCGCCCGCCGTGGTGGATTGGCGGCGGCAGGGGCGGGGGATTCGGAGGCGGTGGCTTCGGCGGTTTTGGCGGCGGATCATCGGGCGGGGGAGGGTCGTCTGGAAGTTGGTAGTACGATACGAAAATTATGCGAATGGCAACGAAAGGAAACGAAAATAATCAGAAGTATGGCAGTCAGGTTATATATCCTGAACTATCATACGTTATAGCAGGAATCGCGTTTGAAGTTCACAAGGAGTTAGGGTGTTACGCAAGAGAAAAACAGTATGGTGACTCTATGGCAAAAAAGTTCCTTGAGAAAAATCTGCCGTTTGAAAGAGAAATGAGAATAGCAGAAACAGGAAATGTTTTAGATTTCATAATTGATGGTAAAATTGCTCTCGAGTTAAAGTCGAGCCGTTTCATTACCAAAGAACACTATCGGCAAATACAGAATTATCTTCAGCAAAGCGGTTTGAAACTCGGTCTCCTCATTAACTTCCGGCAGAAATTCTTGAAACCACTACGTGTTGTACGTATCGATAATTAAGTTCTGTGTTCCCTTTTCGTTGTTATTCGTATTAATTCGCATAATTTTCGTATCGTATGGCGGAATTTAAACAAAAAGTTCTTGATCTCGCGGAATCACAGGCGCATTTTTTGGCCAAAGCCACATTCGTTGACCGTATTATTCAAAAACTTTTTCTCGGGCTTGTTCCGAAATCGGTTACGCCGAACCACATTACCGTTTTCCGCTTTGTTACCATCCCTTTTTTGGTCATTCTCCTCTGGGACGGTCACTACCTGGGAGGCACTATTCTCTTTTTGTTCTCGGCTTTTTCGGATGCCGTCGATGGGGCGCTCGCTCGGACAACCGGACAAATCACGAGGTGGGGCATTCTCGCCGACCCTTTGGCGGATAAGCTTTTGGTTGGAAGCACGGCGCTTATTCTCATCTGGCGGTTTCTGAACTGGCAGCTGGCGGTTCTCATTGTTGTCATTGAGGTGTTTATCGTCGCCATGTCCTACTACCGCTACAAAGGCAAAGTTGTACCGGCGAAAATTGTCGGTAAGCTTAAAATGATTCTTCAGTGCTTCGGCATCATTTTTCTTTTTTTCCATGTCCTTTTCGGCGGCATCTGGTGGCTCCCGCTCGCATGGCTCACCCTTGTGGCGGGGGTTGTGTTCGCGCTCCTAAGTTTGCTACTATACAAGTCGATATAAAAGAAATTTAAAAATCAAAAATCAAAATGCAAAATTAGAGGAGGAAAAAAGGATAAACCAAAGTCGTATCATAAAAACATGAATAATTCCGAAGGACAAAATTTAGGGGTTGAGCATAAACCTGATGATTCGCTTGAAAAGCCACTAGCTGATTTCAAGGCGGAAATGTGGACTATCAAAAAGCAGGAAGAGCAGATGAGCGCTTTAAGTAAAGAAGCAAATCAGACAGCAATCGGCTCGGCGCACTTTGGCAAAATTAACCCCGATGAGCTTACTTCGGAAGACAGGGATATGTGGGAGGCGGTAAAAAGCAATCGGTCGGGGACCGCCCCTATTAATACTCTCGAGAACATATTCAATGATTACAAAAATGGGGTGCGGGAGGCAGGTAATGAATCGCGGAAGCATTTCGCCGCTTTTATAGGAAACAAGCTGACTATCATAATCGGCAAGGAATCATTAGAACGTCTAATGAAGAGTATGGGGAAGTAGATGGCCGCCAATTTGCAGATTGAAATCTTGACGGTTCGTTTTCTTTTGCGCGGAGGGTTCGCATAGCGCCTCTTCGGCGCATCCGCCGGAGAGGCGGAAGCGGTCGAGTGGTATTCCTTCCCAAAGCGGAGACGTCGCATAGTGTTGAATTGTGAACACGTGGAGCAATTCAAAGACGGAGCGAGCGAAGGCGAGTGAGTCGGGGTCGCGGAATTTTTCAGAAGAAAAATATCCGTGACCTAGTGCGCAAGGTTGTTCCCGACTTTCCCAAGAGCGAAGCGGTTGGTTGAAAGTCGCAATCCCGTCAAAGGCGGAGGGTTCGCATAGTGGTCTAGTGCGCACGCTTGGAAAGCGTGTGTGGGTAACACCACCGAGAGTTCGAATCTCTCACCCTCCGCCTTGTACGGGAGAAAGCGAGTAGGGGTAACACCCTCGCGAGTTCAAAATCTGAAATTCCGATTTAGAAAACAAACCGCCTTGTTTTCGCAGATTTTGAAAGACTTTTCGTTATTGAGTCGGCGAAATCGAAAAGTACCCGGGCTTGTAGTAGCCGAATCTCGCCGTCTCCGCTTTGGGAAGGAGGGAAGCATTTTTTGAATCCCTCGTCCTCTGCAAGCAAATTTCAACGTGATATAATTTGAATATGATTAATGCGGAAATAATTGGTTTTATAGCCGGCACTCTTGTTGCTTGTTCTCTTATCCCACAAACAATTAAGTCTTGGAAAACTAAGTCTACCGGTGATATTTCTATTTCGTGGATGCTCATAAATTTATCCGGGCAAACACTTTGGATAATATATGGATTTATGATTAGTAGCATTTCTTTGGTGGTGATGAGTAGTATCACTTTGGCACTAGCTATATCGTTGTTAGTATTAAAGACAAAGCACGGATAACTATCGGACTACTATTTGTATATTTTTAGGAGCATGCCCTCCACCCTAAAACACCCCTCCGCGTGGATTCCGCTCGCTCTGTCGCTTGCGGTTTTGCCTAAACCCTGCGGGGTCGGCCACGTCCGCATTTTTAACCTCTAGTATTTGAATTTCCTTTCCGCTTCTGTCTTTTTCTTTCATTGAAAAAGGTACCCGCTTAACGAGTACCGATTGATTGCGAAACTTTCAGCCTTCCCATTTCTAAGGAGCAGGGCTCACTATGTAGAACCCGGTCGGAGTGGCCCGCTTTAAGGTGAACGAGTAATCTCCTGACGGACTCTTGTATTTTTCAACCACTTTCCAGCCCGACAAGTCCGTTGACTCTTGAATCTCGTAGGCCTGAATAGGCAGTCCGCCTTCGGCGAGGAGCGTGAAATTTCCGGAGAGCATTTTTCCCCAGTCTATCCGGACAAGCGGATAAAGCCCCCGAACGCGAATCTCGGTGTCGCTCGTTTTCTTCGAAAGTCCGCTCGGGAATTCTCCGGTAATGGAAAGCGTCGTGCGAATTTTTCCGCCAGCGACCCAAAGCGAAGGGATGTGGTTCGCGATAAGCGTGATGAAGTTGGTACCCTGCACGAGACCGCCCCGGCCTTCCTGCTTGGGACCGAGCACTTCCACCAAACGTCCCTCATAAGCGTTGGTGGAAAAAGTGAGCAGGCGGGGATTACACAACGGCAGTGTTTCCCGACTCCCTCCCGAGCGGCTCCAAAGCGCGCACTCTCCAAAGTCCAAGACCGAGTTACTGAAGTTCACCCGCACGGACACTTGCAGTTCCGCGAGAAGCGGCGCTTCAGGCGCGAAATATTCGAAGTTCGCGATAAAGCCGCTCTTGCCTCCTTCAACCCACTGCTGTTCTGCAAAAGGCCGCAACGTTATTTCCGCCCCCACTGTATCGAGAGCCATGACGAAGACGAACAAAAAAGACGTTCTCATTAGGTGTTTCCTCCAGGTTAATGTTTTTCTGCCCCCTTTTTCCTACTTGGAACGATACCCACTTTAGTTCCGCGTGTCAATCGAGGTGTATTTATCAAAGCATTCGCACATTCCCCGCCCGTACCGAACGTTTCGTGAATTACGAAATGTCTTTCTCGGCAGGGGTTTTTCCGAACACGGATATTTTTTTGCTAAAAAATTCCTCGTGCTCACGCCGACCGCGCTCGCAAGGTTCGTAAAAACCCGCGCCTTCGACGCCATTTCGTAATTCAAGGGAACGGTACGTTCGGGCGGGGTGCGAATGTGGTAATGACCAGTACACTGAAATTAAAACTTTGTACAAAAAACACCCAGACGATATAATAGGGGGGTTATTATTTATCTTTTATTTCTATGTTCCACGCAATGTGCAAAAAGGGTTGGTGTTGTAACAAGGACGCGGGGTTGTTGGCGCTTCGTATCGGAGTAGGAGGTATTTTTATCATGACGGGATACATGAAAGTGTCGGACTTGCCGGCCACTGTGGGATTTTTTGCCACGCTCGGTTTTGCTCCCTTCTGGGCCTACCTTGTTTCTTTTGTTGAACTTTTGGGCGGCATTGCCGTACTCCTCGGTGTCTTTACGCGCATCGCGGCAAAACTGCTCACTATCGTGATGATTGTGGCGATTTACAAAACCTGGGGAAACGTGGCAGTGGTACTGACTCCGATATCGGTATTCTTTTCAACTCTGACCCTTGTCCTAGCCGGCGGGGGCGCGTACTCGCTCATGGGGAAGCTCTGTGGTTGCGGCAAATGCGCAGCCTGTGAGGGCAGTGATGTCGCCAAGAGTTAACAGTAAAATGAAAAAACTTGATGTCGCGAAAATAATCCGCGACTACTCTTTTCCGAAACGCAAGCGCGCCGGAAAAACAAAGGGTGCCGCGGCTTTTATCAAAAAATCCTTCAGGAAGGGCAATGTTTTGTTGGTTGGTTTCGGTGGTACCATTTCCTCCGGCTACACCCCGACACGGGAAACCATCGTGCCGCTTTTTCCCTCGCCGGCCATCAAACAGATTGAATACATCAACTTGTTTGGTATAAGCAAACTGTCTCACGACAGTATCGATCTTTTGGCGAAAGACAGCCGACTCATCGTGAACGCGGATGTGGAAACATTACTCGATGTACTTCATTTGACGCCTCAAAATAAGGTGCTTATTACGGGCGGGACATTCATGCTCCCGAAAGTGGCCCTTGTTATTCTTCGCACGTGTCAGGGTTTGCACAAAACAGTCGCCCTCACAGGAAGCATTTTGCCCGCGGGGTTCGTCGCGAGCGAGGCTGACGCGAACATTTGGTCGGCCATTTCAATTTTAAACTACAGTTCCGCGCATAAAGTGGCCAAAAAGCTTAGCGTGATGCTTGTGTTCCACGGAAGGGTCTTTGAAACGGTGGAGGAAATTAAAAATCTCGATTTGCATCCCAAGAGTATGAGAAAATTGGTCATCCAGTACCCTCTCACCACTGTGCCCGTTGACGGTGTTTTGTAAGTTCTATCCTCTTTTCTAATATGGCCGAGCAATTGAAACATACGGGAGTGGTCTTTATTCTCTTGCGGGATGACGGCAAGCTGCTTCTCCAGTTACGCGACGCGAAGGACACGAAATTTCCCAATCAGTGGTGTTTTCCGGGCGGCAGGAAAGACGACGAGTCGCATATGGAAACGGTTATAAGGGAAGCGCGCGAGGAGTACGAAATTGTTTTGAAACCCGAAGACTGCGTACTTCTCACTCGCTATGACGTGTCCCCGTTTGTTTGGGACAACCACGTGTTTGTCTGCCGGACGGGAAATCAGGAGGCAGTTTTGCATGAGGGCGCGGGTATGGCGTGGCTCGATATCGAGGAAATATCAAAACTCCCGCTCGGCTTTGAACAAGAAAAGTTTCTGCCACTTTTATTGGCGTACTTAAAGAAGTCGGGGGTATAATGACCCCATGGAACCCCTTGCCTCAAGAATACGGCCGAAAAATTTGCAGGAATTCATAGGACAAGTGCATCTGACCGGCAACGGCAAGCCGATCGCTGTCGCTATTGCCAAAAAGCATCTTTTTTCTTTCATTCTATGGGGTCCGCCCGGCTCGGGGAAAACGACTTTGGCGAGAATTTACGCGCGGAGTTTAGACGCGGAGCTTTTCGAGTTGTCGGCCGTCTCGGCTGGCAAAGACGATATTCGGAAGGTCGCGGATTTTAAGACCGGCAGACACAAAGTTTTATTTCTTGACGAAATTCATCGTTTCAACAAAGCCCAGCAGGATTTTCTGTTGCCGTTGGTTGAAAGCGGCATTATTACGCTTGTCGGCGCGACCACCGAGAATCCAAGTTTCGAAGTAATCTCGCCCCTGCTTTCGCGTTGCAGGGTTTTTGTCTTGGAGAGTTTGTCGGAGATGGACATGGAGAAAATTATTGAGCGAACGGACATGAATCTCAAGAAAGACGCACAGGAATGGCTCGTCAATATGGCAAACGGCGACGCGCGACAGGCCATCACGCTTCTTGAAGCAACGAATGAACTCTACGGCAAAATCACGCTCGAAAATCTCAAGAACGCGCTCCAATCGAAGTTTTTGCGTTACGACAAAAAAGGCGAAGAGCACTACAATACTATCAGCGCGTTTATCAAAAGCATGCGGGCCTCACAGCCGGATGCCGCGTTGTACTATCTCGCGCGTATGATTGAATCGGGAGAAGACCCAAAATTTATTGCACGGCGCATGGTGATATTCGCAAGCGAAGACATCGGGCTTGCTCAGCCGACGGCGCTTGTGGTGGCGAACGCGGTCTTCGCGGCGGTGGACGTTATTGGCTTGCCCGAAGCGGTGATTAATCTCGCCCATGGCGTGGCGTATCTTTCGCAGGCCAAGAAAGACCGAAGTGCCTATGATGCGTACATGTTGGCACTCGCGGACGCGAAACAGTACGGCAATCTTCCCGTGCCTTTGAAAATTCGTAACGCTCCGACCAAGCTAATGAAAAACCTAGGTTACGGCGCGGGCTACGAGAAGTATACCAAAGACGATTTGCTTCCCGACAAACTGAAAGGCAAGAAGTATTTGAAGTGATGGAAAGTAACGATACACACTATTGTTCGTGGAGTTTTCTCACTTTCCAATTCGCGCGAATGGTAAAGTGTAAAACAAAAGAAATGGGCCGTCAGAGACGCGACAGGCGCGTTCTCCACGTGTTATAATTTTAGCCATCGCGATGAAACGTTGGACACAAATTTTCAAAGCCCTCGCCAATATCAACCGGCTAAAAATTATCCGGTTCCTTTCGTCCGGCGAGAAACTTCACGTCACCGACATTAAGGACGAAATCGGAATTTCGCTCGGTGCCGTTTCCAAGCACTTAATCATTCTTCACAATTTGGACATTTTAGAAAACTGCGGGAAAGACGGACATGTGTTTTATTTTCTGAATCGTGGAATGCCGAAAGATTTACGGCGCACAGTCTCTCTTTTTCTAAACAAAAAATAGAAAGGCGACAGACTTAACCATTCGCGCGAATTGGAAAATCAAAAAATGTTTATTAAAAAATCGGAAACATTTCAGAGCTTCTTTTTAGAGGGCTTTTTCTTTGGCCGCTGTTTATAAGTATTAGCCCAAGTTGGCGAGCGCCTTGATGAGTTCTGCCGCCCACCGATAGCCATTGTAATTTTTTACGCTGTTGCGCATGGTTTTCATCCGGCGCTGTTTTTCCGCGGAAGGCATGGTCAGGGCTTTGTATATATTGTCGGCAATTTCGTCGGCGTTGTAGGGATTGATGATAAGACAGCCCGTTAAATCTTTTGACGCTCCGGCGAACTGGCTTAAAATGACAACACCCGCTTCGTCGTTTCGCGCGGCCACGAACTCTTTGGCGACCAGATTCATGCCGTCGTGGAGAGAGGTGATGAGGCAGAAGTCGGCAAGTTGATAGAGCACATCCAACTCCTCATGGGTGTGATAGTTTTTTTCCAGAATAATCGGTTGCCAGTCGCCAGTTTCGAATTTTTTATTGATTCGTACGGCCTCTTCGGTTACTGCCAGTCTATATTCCTGGTTTTTCTCGCCAACCTCGCGGCTTTCCGGAGCAATCTGGATAAATGTAAAATTTTGTTTGTAGTCGGGGTGCGCGTCCAAGAATGATTCAATACCCTTAAATCGCTCCAAAATACCCTTGATGTAATCAAGCCGGTCCACTCCGAGTCCTATGTATTTAGTTTTGACGTGGAGCCATTCGGGTTTTGTTTGACTCGGCTTTGATTCCGAATTTTTTGTGTCGTTGGTAAACGCGACACTTACGGGGAAGGGTTTGATATATGAAATGTGGTTTCCTTGGGCTATCGAAAACCGTTCGAGGTCAATCAACGACTCGATTTCTTTTCCAACCGTTTCCATGAAGTTGTTGCAGTGTTGCTGGGTATGAAAACCGATAAGGTCCGCGCCGAGCATGCCCTCGACGATTTCCTTACGCCATGGGCAAATACTGAACGATTCCGCCGATGGCCACGGTATGTGCCAAAATAGGCAAACCCTAGCGTCTGGTCGGGAGGCCTTGATAATGGCGGGCAACAGAGAAAAGTGGAAGTCCTGAATAAGAACAAGGGGCTCTTGAACATTTTTAATTTCGGCAAGAAGGCTTTCGGCAAAGATGCCGTTCACGCGTTTATACGAGAGCCAGTCTTCTTTTCTGAAAACAGGACGTGTATGAGTATAGTGGCAAAGCGGATAAAGTGCCTCGTTAGCGAAGCCCACATAATAGCCCTTGATGTCCGCGTCGCTTAGCCATACTCTTTTGAGCGTGTATTTGGGTTCATCGGGCGGGACAAGAATTTTATCGTGCTTGTCTACCGTCTCACGGTCCGCGTTGCCGCTTCCATGGGCGAGCCACAAACCCCCGCATGCTTTCATCATGGGTTCGATTGAAGTTACCATGCCGTGCGCGGTCATGGAGTAGCTGATTTTGTTTTTGGTCTTGTTGTGGATGTAGGGCTCGCGGTTTGAGACGACGAAAATTTCTCGGTCCTTGAGATAGGCTTTGGTAAACTCTTTGAGCCGCTCCGCCGTCCATGGGGTGTCGATTTTTTCGAGCCGCATGCGGGCTTCTTCGCTCGCGGAGAGGCGCGCGTCCGACAGGCTCTTGGTCATTTTGAATATTTCACTTACCAGTGGTTTGAAAAAGGCCTGCTCTTTTATTTTCTGGAGAGCCTGGTCTGGATTGCCACTCGTACGGGCCGCTTTGACCGACTCGACGAGTTTTATTACGGGTCGAACGACAATCCACCTGATAAGCAGAGCAATGACGGCCGCGAAAATGATAATCTGAATCAGAAGCCGCAGGAGGTCATTTTCCCAGATTTGGCGGATGCCGGAATCAATGTAGCCGGCATTTTGGGCCACCAGAAAAGCGCCGATTACCCTATCCACTTGATGTATCGGTTCAACAAGAACATAAAAACTTTTACCGCCACTTCGGAGGAATTCTCCGGCGGTCTTGTCGCTGTCCATCACGTTTGAAACGAGGGGCAGGCCGGAAAGAAAGTCGGCCGGCAGGGCGGCGGAGGCCGCGACTTTGCCGCCGCGATTGTCGTAAATGGCAAGACCGACAATATGCTCGCGGTTCGCGAATTTGTCCACCAGTTTTTGCAACTCGGCGGTCGAGTTTCTGCCGTAAGCGGGTTCAACCGATTCTTTCAGACTGTCGGCCAAGAGGCGGGTTCGGTATTGGAGGTCAAGAGAGAGTGCGAGCTGTTGTTGATTCGTCTGATGCAGGGTAAAACCAACCGCTACTATGACAATAGCGAGTATCACGCCGAGGACTATAAGTAATACGTGTTTGGTACGCATAAAGTCTTGAGATAAGGCCTAAAATGGAGGCGAACCGAAAGTTTCGAACTTGGCGCTATTCTATCAAGAATAGAGAGGCTTTGCGAACGGTTCCCGTGAGTTGACTTTTGCTTTGCCAAACCTATAGAATGAACTTTAATCAGTAGTTCTTTGTGAATTCAATATCCAGAGAACTGCAACTCACACAAACCTCAAAATAGGAGAAATCGATGAGCTCAGCTATTACTGTGGTTAATACTGCTTTGGTCAAACCTCACTTAACGGTTATCCGCAACGAACAATCAAAAGCTTCGGAACGAAGACGCTCGATAATAACGGTTACACACGAACTTCTGCGAGTGGCATTGGCGGACTTGCCTTTAATGAAGTACCCGTTCGTGAGCGGAACCGGAGACAGAGGAGAAGGAGAAGTGTTCCCTTTCGGCGAATTGGCATTTGTGTTCGTCATGCGCGCGGCTATGTCTATGGCCTGGGCGGCATGGGACCTCGTGCCGGAAGCTCCGATGGGAGTACTCGACATTAAACGGATAGAGAGCGGTGATGAAATCCTCGCTCAACATCTTTCCACAAAACTACCCCCCATCGTTCCAAAAGTCTGCGTGGTATTGGACGGCATGGTGGCAACAAATTGCACAGCCCTTGGAGCCCTAAGAATCGTAAAAGAATGGGGTGGAAGCGGCATGCGCACCATCTTTGTCGGCCTTGTCGGTTCCAAACAAGGAGTGGATGCTCTGCAAAAAGTTCATCCCGATGTGCCGATTTTTATGGCGGCGATAGATCCGGGATTGGACGAGCATGGATATGTGCGGAATCCAGGGGTCGGAGACCTTGGCGATATGACATTCGGTACTTTTATGCCGAAGTCGATCGAACTAAACTGAAAAAACTTAAACAGAAAGATTGAGAGGGTTTATGGTTATAGATACAGTACTGAAAGAAAAGCTACATTCGGTTGGTGCCTGCGACCGATTCTCGTTCGCCGGTATCCAGTTTGACGCCATGGCTGCAGTGAAAGAGTCGCCTGATGGAGGGAGGGTGGGGGCAAGTCTTTGCCACCACAATTGCACGACCAAGCTGGGCGCCTACGAGTGTCCGGCCGCGGTTGATAACAACAAAGGCATCATCGCAAAAAGTCTGGCTCCGGCCGGGCAAATTGTCCAATGGGTGACAATCGCGGCCGCGGGGTTGCGACTGTCGCGGAACCGGTATTTAGATGATGGACACTTCGACAGGCATTGTGAAAAGTTTCGCATACCTGATGGAGTGAAGGCTATCTATCTAGAGAACATGCGTTCCGATACCGTGGAGGGAAACGAATTTGGTGGAGATCCTGAAAAGCATGAAAGGTCTTTAACAATCGTTCGAGACCTCAAGGCTGCTGGAATACGGGTTAACCTCACGAGTACCGGCGGCCGTTTCTCCTCAACCTTACCGACCGACATAGCGTGGGTCGAGGACTTCATGAGGCCGGAAAATCAGCCGCAGGTGTTTGCCACCTCGTCGGACGATTTTGAACCGGGTCAACTGGAAAGTCTTCTGGCTCTTGCTCCGGAGGCTCTGATGGCAGAGCGGAAGCGATGGTTAAAGTTGAAGTGGGGGCAAAGACAGAAAGCTTGCGAGGCGGTCGCGGTCGCGAAGTTTCTAAAGGGGAAAAAGCCCGCGCCACGCTTGCTCTTCAACATGGTGCTCCATCGTCAGAACATCAGAACGGCTCGGGAAATCTGGGCGCTGCTGGAAGCTGCTTTCTCGGAAGCCATTGTGAATCCTTACACCATGCAGTTAGCTTTCAACAGGGAAAAAGGCTTCTTCAGTCTCGAGGAACTCAAACTGCTCGACAAACTTATCGACTACTGCATCGAGCGGACCATCAACGGCAGTCTCTTTGTGAAAAGGTTGCCGTACTGGTTGATGCTCAAGGCTGTATTCAAGACGTGGGGCTATGAGAAGTGGGAGGAAATCGCGAAGGCGGTTTCCGGTTACGGTCTCTGGACCTGCTATTCGGAAATCGGGAGCTGGTACCTGCAAATCGGTCGTTCGGGGAAAGATGCCCTGTTTGAGATAGCGGGCGGACAGCCGAGCTGTTTCTGGGATGCCGAGGCGGCCGGTACAGTTACCGCACAGTATCAGATAAAAACCCCGGAGCAGATAGTGGAGTATCAATTCGGAGGCATGAATGCTCTCGCTCGCGCGAATCAGAACGCCTGCGGCGGCTGCGGCATGCCAAGATTGAATTCTCTCAACGAGTTGAATCTGCTGAACGGCATGAATAAGCGCTACCTTCCGGCTTATTTTGAAGCTCGTCTTGAGTACATGGGATATTGAGATATCAAAAGTGTCAGGGGCAATTGGTTTTTACCGGTTGCTCTTTTTTCTTCGCAGTTTTCCCCAGAAAATTTTTGCCGAGCCGCTTTTTGTGCTATCCTTATGCCGGTGTTAGTAACCCCCAATTGCATGAACCAACCAGACGACCACGACGAAGACGAAAGTCTTGACGTAGAGGCGAGGAGAGCGGCGCTCCTCTTTAGGCGTCCTTCCGAGGAAAAAAAAGTTCATTCTCTCGGCTTGCCCCGAGTAGGCAGTGACGAGGAGTCACCCGCAGATGAAGAGCTCGAATAAGTATCCACCCCGTTTTGACCACCGTCAGACGGGGATTTTTCTGCCCTCTAGGCAAGTCGCTCTCGAGACGACTTTTTGCATGTTATACTGTGTTTCTGTGAATTACGAAACTCGTGTCTGCTAAGAGAAGTTTCCCCCGCGCGCCTTGTCCGGACGGGAGGCAAGCGGGGGAAACTGCTCGAAGCGCGAGTTTCGTAGTTCACAGTGTGTTTATGAAAAAAGAAGAATGTGTCAAACAAGTTTTTATACCCGCCGTCACCATCTTTGTGGTGTTGTCCTTTATACCTTTTTTCGGGGTTTCTCAAAAGGACACAAGTTTCGCTAAAGGTCAGACTCTCAAAATCACCCCAGTTTCTATAGGACAAGTTGAGGTGAAAGCCTTTATAGCCGATACACCACCTCTTCGGGAGAGGGGACTTGGGAGGACAGAGGGTCTTGCCGCTGACGAGGCTATGCTTTTTATCTTCGACAAACCCGCCCGATATGGTTTCTGGATGAAGGATATGAAATTTCCCATTGATATTTTTTGGCTTGACGAGATGAAGCACGTCGTTTTGGTAGAGGAGAACGTTTTGCCCTCTTCGTACCCTGAAACTTTCACTCCAGCCACTCCCGTGGAGTACGTTTTGGAGACTCGAGCGGGGTTTGCGCGAGAAAATGAGGTGAAAATCGGCACTCCGGTTTCTTTTTAGAAAATTTCTCAAACCGAGCATATTTTTCAAGCTAGTTTGCGGGCCGATTTTACATAAATTTAATTTTGTAGTTTAAGTAGATTTTTTTCTTGTCCACACGTTTTTTCTTTTCGCGATTGGAGTACAATGTCAGTAAGAATTTTAATTTATCCATCTAAATTTTCGAAAGTTTTATGGTCAGCAACAAGAAAGTCGGAGAGAAAGAAACGGTTTTCGTTAAGAGTGTTTTGAAGCGTGACGGTTCGGTCGTACCTTTTCAAATTGAACGAATTGTTCTCGCGATTAACAAGGCGATGATTCAGACCGGCGAAGGGTCGGAGGCGGAAGCGCGGCTGGTGGCGAACAAAGTGCTTGCCGATTTGGTGCGTATCGTCAAAAAGCATAAAAATTTCGTCCCGACAGTGGAAGGCATTCAGGATTCCGTCGAAAAAGAACTTATTTTGAGCGAGTATGTCAAAACCGCTAAGTCTTATATTTTGTACCGCGAAAAACGCTCCAAGCTTCGTGAAAAAGGCCTGCATGTTCCCGAAAAGGTCAAGAAAATGGCCTCTGAAAGCAAAAAGTATTTCAGGAATCCTCTCGGTGAGTTTGTTTATTATCGAACCTATTCCCGTTGGATTGATTCAGAAGGCCGACGCGAGACGTGGGTCGAGACGGTCAATCGCTACGTTGACTTCATGAAAGAAAATCTCGGCAAGAAATTGAAAGATGCCGAGTACGCCGAAATTCGCGAGGCGATTTTGCATCAGGAAGCGATGCCGTCGATGAGGCTCCTCCAGTTTTCCGGAGCCGCTGCTCGTTCGACGAACGTGTGCGCGTACAACTGTTCTTTCATCGCGCCCGAAAGTTTTCGCGACATTGCCGAAATCATGTACGTGTCGATGTGCGGCACCGGCGCGGGCTGGGCCGTTGAAAGTCAGAACGTTCAGAAGTTTCCCCAAATCAAATTGCAAACGGGGAAAAAACTTCCGGTTCATATTATTACCGACAGCAAAGAGGGTTGGTGCGACGCGCTTATTCTTGGCGCGAGCGCGTGGACGAACGGACAGGATATTGAATTTGATTATTCGCAGTTGCGTCCCGCCGGAGCGCGCCTCAAAACCATGGGGGGAAAATCCTCCGGCCCCGAGCCTTTGCGAAGACTTTTGAATTTCACGCGCGAAAAAATGCTCAAACGTCAGGGCAAGCGGCTTACCAATCTTGATGTACATGACATCATTTGTATGATTGGAGACTGCGTGGTTTCCGGCGGTGTTCGCCGAAGCGCCATGATTTCACTTTCCGATTTGGACGACCAGGATATTCGTGACGCCAAAAAGGGCCAGTTCTATCTCAACGAACCCCAGCGCAGTCTCGCCAACAATTCGGCTGTTTATCTTCAAAAGCCCACTACGGCGGAGTTTATGAACGAGTGGGTGGCGCTTATGAACAGCGGTTCCGGCGAGCGGGGGATTTTCAATCGTGGCTCGCTTGCCAAGACCCTGCCCGAAAGGCGGCTCAAGGTCCTTAAGGACTATTTTGATGCTTCGGGCAAAACTATTATTGGCTCTATCGGTACAAATCCCTGCGGCGAGATTATTTTGCAATCCAAGCAGTTTTGCAACCTTTCCGAAGTGGTGGCCCGCAAGGAAGACGATGAAAAAACCCTGCTGCGCAAGGTTCGCGTCGCCACTATTTTGGGGACGTATCAGGCAACCTTGACGAATTTCCCGTACCTTTCGAAAGAATGGAAAGAACACTGCGAGTCGGAGCGACTTCTTGGAGTTTCCATTACCGGCCAGTGGGACAGTCCCGCTGTTCGTGATGTTAAAGTGTTGCAGAAGATGAAGCAGGAGGCGATTAAGATAAATCAGCTCTACGCCAAACGTTTCGGTACGCCGGTTTCCACATGCATTACCTGCGTGAAGCCTTCCGGCACTCTATCGCAGACCGTTGACTGTGCATCCGGCATGCATCCACGCCACGCACCCTACTATATCAGGCGCATTCGCATTTCGGCCACAGACGCGCTCTTCAAAATGCTTCGGGACCAAGGTGTGCCGTATCATCCGGAGGTAGGACAACCGGCCGACAGTGCCACGACTTACGTTTTGGAATTTCCGGTTAAAGCCCCTGGCGGTTCGATTTTCAAGAATGATTTGACGGCTCTTGACCAGCTCGAACACTGGAAACTGGTAAAGGAAAATTACACGGAACATAACCCATCGGTAACGGTGTCGGTGGGGGACAATGAATGGATTGCGGTGGCGAACTGGCTCTACGAACACTGGGATATCGTGGGCGGTCTCTCATTCTTGCCGCGCGATAATCACGTCTACCAGCTCGCGCCCTATGAAAAAATTGACGAAAAAACTTACAGTGAAATGGCCAAGCGTCTGGCACACATCGATTTCTCGAAAATCATTACATACGAAAAACAAGACGAAACTGAAGTGCGAAAGGAGCTCGCGTGCGTGGCGGGAGTGTGCGAGGTCGTCTGACGACAAGTAGAAAGATTAAAGTTGAAAGTGAAAAGAAAAGCCGTCTGTTCAAAGAGAAATCCCTCCCTGTTTACAGGGAGGGATTTCATCATGCTTTGTGTCTATAAGCCGAATTCTGTATCCAGCCCCACTTTCACGGAACAATCGGTAATTACATATGCCGATTTTGTAATCATCATTCACGACAACCATGTGAGTAACTTGTTCGGTAAAAGTGGAGCTGGACGGCAGTTATTTATCTGGGCCGTTTGTTACCAAACGGCTCGAGCGGCACTCCCAGCCCCACTTTTGATTTCCGGGATCAAGGTTCGACCTTTTTACAGATTTAAGGTTGAACCTTGAGAAACCAAAAGTGGAGCTGGACACGGCCTTGCATCGAAGTAAGGGTTTAGCCGTTGCACCTCCCGCGTTGCCGCGGAAGCTCTCCGACATTACTGCCGGAGCCTCGGCGCTTTCGCGCCTCGGCGTCACTGTTCGCACCTCGTAGATTGCTCTAGGCGGGCGTTACCCGCTACCCGTTTCCCCTCCGTAGTTTTGAAATATCGAAGGTTCGATTTCTCAAAACTACGGAGGGGCGATGTTCGGACTTTCCTCCCCCTCCCCAATTTCACGGAACCAAACTAAGCTATAAGGTCAATACTGAGTCGCTTCAAGCAGTTATTCACGGATAACTTTGATTCTGTAAAATTGGGGAGGGAGCAACTACCCGACACAAAGGCTAAAAGACTATACCATAAAATAGTTGTCTAATCAATATATTTTTTCTGGTATCTTGTTTGATATCGTCGCAGGCATCTATTATAATGGACACACGTTTCTTTATCCGCTATTATTTATTCGCCTAAAAATTCATTGTAAATTCTATGCAGAAAGTCACTATCGAACTTAACGAATCCCAGGAGACCGCCGGTGTTCGGGTCGGATTTTTGGAAAATGCCACTTTCGTGCTTTTGTTGGTCATACCGCTTCTTCTGCCGCTCTTTTTCGTCCCTCTCGTCGGCGTGCCTTTCCAGTTCAGCAAAGCGTTGTTTCTTTCTCTCATGGTGCTGGCGGCTTTCGCGCTCTGGATCATTGCCCGTCTTAAGGACGGACAATTCGTGTTTCCGAAAACCGCCCTCCTGTTAACGGCCGCCGGCGTTCTTCTAGTGACTGTTATATCGGCTCTTTTTTCCGGAGTCGCCAAGTCCGCTTTTGTCGGGCAGTCGCTTGAAGTGGGAACCGCGGGCGCTTCAGCCGTTTTGTTTCTCATTCTTTTTCTCGTGCCGTCCGTTTTTAAATCAAAAGACAGGATTTTTTACGCGTATCTCCTTTTCTTTGCCGCCTTTTTTCTCATCGCCGGATTTCAAATTTTGCGATTGATTTTCGGAACGGACTTTCTTTCTTTGGGAATTTTCACCGAGATGACTTCCAACACGGTGGGCAAGTGGAATGACCTCGATGTTTTCTTTGGTATCGGAACGGTTTTGTCCCTAATTACGCTTGAGCTGATTTCCTTAAGCAAACTATTCAAGATTTTGGCGTACGCCGCCCTCGCGGTGTCATTGTTCTTTTTGGCGATTGTGAACTTTACGCCAGTATGGTACGTCACGGCATTTTTCAGCCTCATTTTTCTGGTCTATGTCATTTCTTTCGATAAGAGTGAACGGATTTCCGAAGTCTCCGCGGTCAACCTCGAAGCACCGTCGGTTCCCTCATTGCGAAAAATTCCCGTGACCTCCCTTGTCGTTCTTCTCATTTCTCTGGTTTTTATTCTGGGCGGGAACACTATCGGCACTTCCATTTCGGATAAGTTGAACATCACGCAGATTGAAGCGCGACCTTCATGGAACGCCACGTTCGCTGTCGCCAAAAGTGTTTTGGTGAAAGACCCGTTTTTGGGGGCGGGCCCGAATCGCTTCACGGAGCAGTGGCTTCTTTACAAACCTGATGGCATCAATTCCACCATTTTTTGGAATACTGATTTTAATTTCGGTATCGGTCTTATTCCGACCTTTTTGGTGACTACCGGTCTTCTGGGAGTCATCGCGTGGGTGTTGTTTTTGGGATGGTTTCTCTTTGTCGGTTTTCGGGCGATTCTTTCGGTAATCGGCGATAAAGTTTCCCGCTACCTCATTACTTCTTCTTTCCTTGTCTCGTTGTTTCTCTGGATTATTAATGTTTTCTACATTCCGAGTCTCACCATTGTGACGCTCACTTTCTTTTTCACCGGTCTTTTCATCGCCTCGCTCTGTCAAGGAGACGCGGTGAGAACCAAAGTAATTTCTTTCATTGAGGACCCCAAAAAGGGTTTCGTGTCGGTACTCGTTTTAATCCTGCTTCTCATCGGTACGATTGCCGTCGGGTATTCTTTCGTGGAGAAATTTATCGCCTCGGTATATTTTCAGAAAGGTGTCGTTGCGTTTAACGCGGAAGGCAACGTCGATACAGCGGAAAAGTACCTTACGAAAGCGGTAGAGCTCGACAACGACTCCCTGTATTACCGTTCGCTCACCCAGATTGACATGATGCGCTTGTCGGCGCTTTTGTCCCAGAATGCAAAAAACATTTCTCAAGATTCTTTGCGGACGCAGTTCCAGGGGTTGTTCAGTTCCGCCTTAAATCACGCCGAGCAGGCGGTTATTTTGGGAACCGCTGACTATCAAAACTGGCTTTCTTTGGGGCAGGTGTATGAAGCCATCGTACCCTTGAAGATTCCCAATGTGAGTGCCTATGAAAGCGCTCACAACGCCTATCAACAAGCACAGACGCTCAATCCGAAAAGTCCAGCCATTCTTCTCACCCTGGGGCGTCTTGAGGCGGCCCACGGCGACAACGCCAAAGCCAAAGACTATATCGGCCAGGCGCTTCGCCAGAAGAACAACTATACGGACGCCATTTTCCTTTTGGCGCAGACCCAGGTTCAGGAGGGTAACATCAAAGACGCCATTTCTTCAGTCGAGGCGGCCGCCATACTGTCTCCGAATGACAGCGGTATCTTCTTTCAACTCGGTCTTCTGCGCTACAATATCAAGGACTTTCAGGGCGCCGCTAGCGCCCTTGGACAGGCCCTCTCGCTCAATCCGGCTTATGCTAATGCCAAGTATTTCCTGGGTCTTTCCTACCAGCGCGTTGGGCTACTGTCAGACGCCATTGCCCAATTTAAGGACTTGAAAGCCACCAATCCGGACAACAAGGAAATTGAGCTTATTCTCGCTAACCTGACGGCGGGACGCGACCCGTTTGCCAATGCCGCCCCGCCCATCGACAGTCGTCCGGAGAAACGCGGCAAGCCTCCGGTTTCGGAAAAAGGCTCCTCCAAAAAGACCCCATCGGATATTTCCGAAACCAGCTTCTAAATCAATGGTGAAGAAGGTGCTCCACATTTTGAACCGAGAGATAAGCGGACTCCATGAGGCCGCTTATCTTTTGGGTGCCTTTGCCATCGCCTCTCAAGTCCTCGCGTTGCTTCGGGACCGGCTCTTCGCCTACACCTTCGGTGCGAGCCGCGTCCTTGACCTCTATTACGCGGCGTTTCGGATACCCGACCTCATTTTTGTTTCGATTGCTTCCATGGTTTCGGTGTCCGTTTTGGTACCCTTTTTTATCGATAGGCTGAAGGAGGGAGGCGAGAGCGGCAAGCGGTTTATCGACAACAGTTTTTCCGTTTTCTTCGTAAGCATTATCGCGGTCTCTCTTGCCGCGTTTGTGTTCATTCCTTTTCTCGTTCCCTCCGTTCTTCCGGGGTTTGACAGTGAACCTTTACGGACTCACCTTATTACCCTGTCGCGGATAATGCTTTTGTCACCGATTTTTCTGGGGCTTTCGAATTTTCTGGCGAGCATTACCCAGATTTACAACAGGTTTTTCATCTACGCTTTGAGTCCTCTTTTGTACAATATCGGCATCATTATCGGCGTCGTGGTCTTTTATCCTCTGTGGGGCATCTCGGGGCTGGCGTGGGGAGTGGTCTTGGGCGCGTTACTCCACTTTTTGGTTCAAGTCCCTTTTATACGCGAGAAAAAGTTGTTTCCCCGACTTCGCTTTCCGCTTGAATTCCGGTCGATTAAAAGTATCGTACTGACATCACTGCCCCGCACCCTCACCCTCTCTGCAAACCAAATTGCCCTCTTTTTTCTGGTAGCGTTCGCTTCTCTCATGGGCGCGGGTTCGATTGCCGTCTTCAATTTTTCCTGGAACTTGCAGTCCGTACCGCTCTCGGTTGTCGGAGCGAGCTACGCTTCTGCCGTCTTTCCCACACTGTCGCGGCTCATCGCGCGGGGAGAGCGGAGCATGTTTCTTGACGAAATAGTTATTTCCACGCGCCACATTATTTTCTGGTCGCTCCCGATGATGGCTTTATTCGTGGTGCTTCGGGCGCAAATTGTCCGCACGATTTTGGGGGCCGGACATTTTAGTTGGGCCGATACGAGACTGACTGCCGCCTGTCTCGCGATTTTTATTCTGTCGGTGGTACCCCAATCTCTTCTCCTCTTGTTTATACGCGGTTACTACGCCCTTGGAAAAACCTGGAAGCCTCTTGTGATTAACGTTCTATCGTCGTTCTTCGTGGTAGGCCTCGGTTACCTGTTTTTACGCCTGTTTGCCGTGATGCCGGTATTTCGCTACTTCCTTGAAGGGTTGTTTAAAGTCGGGGGTGTGTCGGGGAGCGTGGTGCTCATACTTCCTCTCGCGTACACAATTGGCACGACTGTAAACGCCCTTTGGCACTGGTTGTCATTTCAGCTTGAGTTTAAAAATTTCAGCCGTCAGGTGGGCCGGACTTTGTTCGCGAGCGGGAGCGCGGCGATTATCGGGGGGTATGTCGCGCACTTCTTTTTGGACATTTTTGACAATGTGTTCAATATCAACACGCTCGTCGGCATTTTCCTGCAGGGTTTCTGTTCTGGCGTGTTGGGTATCGGAGCGGTCATTTTGATTTTACTGCTTCTTAAAAATGAGGAAATCCGGGACGTGTGGCGGACGTTCCACCATAAAATTTGGCGGGCGAAAATTGTTGGTGTTGACACTTCGGACAGTTCCCCCATGCAATAAAAAGAGCGAAGACATTCTTCGCTCACGATACTTACCTCGTAAACAGACTTCTTGTCAAACATTTTTTTGAAATAGTCCACGGACGCGGACGTATAGTTTTCTTTTTGTAAAAATGTGGTAGTATGTGAATTATGAACACTTTAACGCTAAAACTTTCAAAGGAAATGCTTCGAGAGGGAGAAGTGGTGGTCATTCCTAAAAAGCAATTCATTTCGCTTGTCGCTCGTGCCGAGGCTGGAGTGAGCGAGAAAGATATTCTTCGGTGGTCACGAGAAGCTAAGGCTCTCAAACGGTTAGGGAAACTTCCAGTACTCCGATCCTCGCGTTCGTTATGATCATTTATTACCATCCGCGTTTTCGGCGGAATTATCGCGGATTAGACAAACAAGTAAAAGCGCAAGCTGAAGAACGCATCACGCTTTTTCGGCGCGAGCCTTTTAACGTCCGGCTGGATACACATCGTTTGCACGGGAAGCTAAAGAATCAGTGGAGTTTTTCGGTAAATAATCGCGACAGGGTTTTGTTTGAGTTTTTGAACAAACCACAAACCGAAGCGGTGTTTCTTGACATTGGTGACCATCGAATCTATCGGTAGTTTTTTCCATGAAAAATATTCGCAACTTTTCCATTATCGCTCATATTGACCACGGCAAATCCACGCTTGCCGACCGTTTGCTTGAAATCACCGGCACGATTGAAAAGCGCAAGATGCAAGACCAAGTGCTTGATTCCATGGAACTTGAGCGTGAGCGGGGAATCACAATAAAAATGACTCCTGTCCGCATGTCCTACACCCTAAACGCTACACCCTACACCCTGAATCTCATCGACACTCCCGGACACATCGACTTCTCCTACGAAGTTTCCCGCGCGCTCAAAGCCGTTGAGGGCGCCTTGCTTCTCGTTGATGCAACCCAAGGTGTACAAGCGCAAACACTCTCGGTACTCGCCATGGCCCGCGAGGTTGGTTTGGTGATTATTCCCGTGGTCAACAAGATTGATTCTCCGCTTGCCCGCACAGCAGAAGTAAAACAGGAAGTTTCAAAATTACTTAACTGTTCCGAGGAGGAAGTGCTCGAAGTGTCCGGCAGGACGGGGCAGGGCGTGGAAGGCTTGTTAAAAGCTATAATTGAGCGCATACCTCCTCCACACACTTCCGATTCAGTTCCGTGTTCCGCGGTTCCGGATTCGTTCCGTGGTTTGGTGTTTGATTTCAAGTACTCCACCCACACGGGCGTTATTGTGTATATCCGAGGTTTTGACGGTACCGTTCGCAAGGGTGAAAAATTATTATTTAAAGTAGCCAATCGCGAGTTTACTCCGATTGAGGTTGGGGTTTTTACCCCCGCCGAGACCCCTACGGAAACACTTGGTGCGGGCGAGATTGGTTATATTGTCACGGGCATCAAAGAACCGGGTATAGCTTCGGTTGGCGACACCATCACGACCGCGCGAAAACCCCTGCCGGAGCTTGCCGGTTACATGACGCCGCGGCCCGTGGTGTGGGCTAGTGTGTATCCGGAAAACGCGGATGACTTCAATCTTTTAAAGCAAGCTTTGGGGCGTCTTCGGTTATCAGACTCTTCATTTAGCTATGAAGAAGAGTCTTCCGGTCTTTTGGGACGCGGCTTCCGCTGCGGTTTTCTTGGTATGCTTCACCTTGAAATTATCACCGAGCGATTGCGGCGCGAGTTCCAACTTCAACTGGTGGTGACGACGCCTAGCATTACGTATGAAGTGGTTGATAAGCGGGGTAAGCGTTCAGTTTATTATTCGCCGACGCTTTTTCCGGAATACGGCGAAATTGAAAAAGTTTTTGAGCCGTGGGTGACTGTGACGATTATTACCCCCTCGGATTATTTGGGGCCAATAACCCAATTGCTTTTTAAACACGAGGCGGTAGTGGGCGAAACCGCCACATGGAATGACAACAGAACATCGGTAGAACTCCAGATGCCGCTTCGGGAACTCATGAGGAATTTTTTCGATGAACTTAAAAGCGCGTCATCGGGCTTCGCTTCGCTTTCCTATAAAATAGGGGAATTGCGCGAGGCGGACGTGGTAAAGCTTGATATTTTAGTCGCTGATGAAATTGTACCGGCGTTTTCCAGAATAGTTTCTCGTAAGCGTGTTGAGGAGGAGGCGGAAGCGGCTGTCGAAAAATTATATACTATCCTACCGCGTCAGATGTTTACCACCAAGATTCAGGGCAAAGCTCTTGGCCGGATTTTGTCGTCGCGAACCCTGTCGGCCATGAAAAAAGACGTCACTCAACATATGTACGGTGGCGACATCACCCGAAAAATGAAGTTGCGGGAAAAACAGAAAAAAGGCAAGAAAAAGATGAAAGAACGCGGCCGTGGCCGGGCCAATATTCCGCAGGATGTGTTTATAAAGATGATGCGCTCCGAATGAGCATACTAATCTGCGAATTATGCGAATCTGCTAATACCTGCGAATAAATCCCCGATTTGAACATTAGTAGGTATTCGTAGATTCGTATTCATTAGTATATTGGTATGGCTTTAGCCTAACTGTAGAGTCCCGGCAAGTACAGAAGAATCATACTCAAAATGATAAGAATGCAGACTACAAACCAAATTTTCTGGACTTTTTTCTGATGTTTTTTGTTGAACAACATGGTAATACGAATTAACGAATTGATACGAATATACGAATGAATACTAAGGGAATCACCATATATTATTATCTATAGGCGTTTTTTGCAACACCGACCTCGTCTTGTGTGTTTTCCGTCTACCTACCACTTACTAAGTACTATATACTATTCTGTATGCGCGAGTTCGAATATAAAAGAAAGTTTAGAAGGGTTTTGTCGTCCCCGCTGGTGCTGTTGCCGCTCGCTGTTCTCTTGGTTTTTCTGGTACGGGGTGCATGGAATATTTATGTAAAGAACCGTGATTCGGCCGCAGAGCTTCATTTGGCCGAGGAGCGTCTCGCTAGATTGGCAGAGCGCCACGCAGCACTTTCAGCTGGAATCGAAAAGTTCCAAACCGAGAGCGGCATCGAGGGGGAAATTCGGGAACGTCTGCAAATGGCCAAAGAAGGGGAGCGGGCCGTTGTCATAGTTGACGATGAAAACAAGCCAAAGCAGTTACCGCTGTCAGAACCGAATTTTTTGCAAAAAATCTGGGATTTCTTTACAATCAGATGAAATTGCGGGCATGGTTCAATGGTAGAATGGTTGCTTCCCAAGCAACAGACCGGGGTCCGATTCCCCGTGCCCGCACCATTACTAGTTAATGTCTAAATTTATGCTAGATAGTTCCGAAGAAAGTTACGTTGAGCCGCAAGTGGTTGAAGCGGTAAAAGTTTTACAAGGTAAGGGCTACAGAGTTGGTTCGCTTGCCGGTTCGGCGGGTTCTCCAGAAGAGGGAAAGCAGGCAATAGTTTTCGAATATCCAAAAGCCCAACCCGGTAAAAATTTCTTTGAAGCGGGAGTTTTAGAAAGGCTTAGGAGTTTAGGAGTGAGAGAGTATTCCGGTGGTCAGCATGTCGGTACAATTGGTTTCGAGTTTAACTTTGACCCCAAGGATGCCCCTAGTCTGGCGAGAAAGTGGATGGAGATTGCCGAAGTATTGCCGGAAGTAGGGCCGTGATTGTCTCAGTCTTTTGCCCCCGTAGTTCAATGGATAGAACAGCCCCGTCCTAAGGGGTAGATGTCAGTTCGATTCTGGCCGAGGGCACCAAAACGAAACTCAACGGCTTTTTCAAAGCCAAAAGGTGGGACGCGCGAAGCGCGTCCCACTGATTTCCCCCCATTTTTCCAAACGAATTCAGAATTTTTGGCGCGCTGGCGCGCACCTGTTTTTCGCCGAGGAGGAGGTTCGAGCAAAAGATTTCTTTGGC